>TARA_R110002051_G_scaffold266815_1_pt1 | contig 21172 bp, 19 predicted proteins | sample TARA_R110002051 | Tara Oceans TARA_R110002051 (sample SAMEA4397023) | marine metagenome | biome: Polar Biome; feature: [MES] marine water layer (ENVO:01000295) within the mesopelagic zone...; material: water (ENVO:00002006), including particulate matter (ENVO:01000060) such...
ACCCCGACAAACCGTCAAACACTTATTTGCAAAAAAATGACGCTCACTGAAAAAAACAGCACGAACTCCCGGATTTCCGCCATTTTCACGATCAGGTTTTCGGAACGGCCACCCCGACCCCTTCCGAACAGGCCTCACCGCCGGCCCCTGGCAATCTGTTTTGAGTCTCATTCCGGCGGGCCTATTGCCGCCTCCGCCCGGAGCCGGGCCAGGAATCAAGATTTGGGAAACAGCACGCGAGGAACAGACGCTGGAAAACCGGTCATGCGATATGCATGCCCCCCCGCCAGAACCATCGTCAACGATCCCTCTGTCTTATGGGGAGCATATCCGCCCCGGACCGGGCGGCCACAGACAGAGATGCCAGCCCCTTCCTATTAGGTGCCCTTACAGGCGTATTCGCCCCCCTGTCACCGGCGGACATATAACTGCCGCCCCACCGAATGGTCCATGTTCACAAGCGCCCCTTTATCCATACCTATAAGAGACATGGAGATGGCCAGCGTTAATGGCCTCAAGCCCGGCAGGTATCCTTGCTGTGACAGCCGCACCGCCAAACCGTGGCCTGGCAAGCGACTCCTCCTGATCCGGCGCGACAAAATAGTGACTTCCGGACAGCAAAAACTCGGGCTATAGCTGACTTTAGAGCCTCGCGCAGTCGCAGCACTCTATGCGCGATCTCCACAATACCTCTTCCCGATTTAATTTTTCGCTTTAAGTTTGCACCATCAGGGCACTGATTCAATTGCAGTTCATCTTGACTTCGAAACCCGTTCGCAACAGAATCTCCCGAAATATCTTACAATTCGGGATTGGCTTCATGAAACAACGGGCTCGCCCACGTTCGGCTCTCATCGCTGGCGTTCTCGGCTCCGTTCTGCTGGCCGGTATCGGCGGGTTCGCAATGTTCGGGACCGTTGGCGGCCCGGACACCGATCCCACCACTGCTGATGCATCCAGCGAAACCAGCTTCACCATCCCCTCTCCCGAAGACAGTGCGCCGGCACTCGAGACCCGCGCGGTCAAGGTAGAGCGTGGCGATACCCTGATGAAGCTGCTGACCAAGAACGAGGTCGACCGCCGGGAAGCCCATGCCGCCATCGAGGCGCTGACCGAGGTCTATGATCCCCGCCGCATGCAGATCGGCCAGCTGTTCGAATTGTCGCTGGAAGATCCGGCGGATACGAAAACCTCTCCCAGCCTGGTCTCTCTTTCCTTCAAGGCAGATCCGGTCCGCACCATTCAGGTGCGCTATACCGATGACGGCGCCTACAAGGCCGACGTCAAGGAAAAGGCCCTGCAGCGCGGCGACGCGTTCGGCGCGGGCGTGATCGGCAGCAGTCTCTATGAAGCAGCCGTCGATGCGGGCATCCCGGTCGCCGTACTGCACGACATGATCCGGATCTTCAGCTTCGATGTCGACTTTCAGCGCGATATCCAGAAGGGCGACCGGTTCGAAGTGCTTTATGACGAACAGCGCACCAGCGACGGCACCCTGGTCCGGACCGGCAACATCACTTACGCGGCAATGACGCTCTCCGGCAAGGAGCTGGCCTATTACCAGTACACCCCGAAAAGCGGCGTGACCGATTATTTCGACCGCAAGGGCCAGTCCGTGCGCAAGACGCTGATGCGCACCCCGGTGAACGGCGCCCGTCTGTCATCCGGTTTCGGCAAGCGCAAGCATCCGATCCTGGGCTTCACCAAGATGCATCGCGGCACCGATTTCGCCGCGCCGCGAGGCACCCCGATCATGGCGGCCGGCGATGGCGTCATTGATTATATCGGCCGCAACGGCAGCTACGGCAATTACATCCGCATCCGCCACAACAGCACCTACAAGACAGCCTATGCCCACATGTCCGGCTTCAAGCGCGGCCTGACCAAGGGCGCACGGATCAAGCAGGGCGAGACGATCGGCTATATCGGCACGACCGGCCGCTCCACCGGCCCGCACCTGCATTATGAAGTGCTGGAGAATGGCCGTCAGCGCAATCCGATGAGCGTGAAGCTGCCCGCGGGTGAAAAACTGAAGGGCCAGGAACTGAAACGGTTCGCCGCGGCCCTGCCCGCGCTGGATCAGAAGATCGCCGTTGCCCGGGATGACAACACGCTGGTTGCCGCGCAAAGCAACTGATCGTCACGGCGCTCCAGAACGCTCTTCCAGACACGATATATTCGGCATCACCGCTATTCGGCGGGGATGCCGAATAGTGCGACGACAGCACAGAACAGGGCGAGCAATACCCGCCCCGCAATCGCGTATCCCTGCCCGCCCGCTTTCGCCGTGGCGATTGCCGCGATCCCGCATTGCAGCATGTAATAGATAGCGAACGCCCTGCTCGCGAGGGCGATAACCCCGTAGATATCGGTCTCCCACAAGACCAGCGCCGAAATAAAGACCAGGACCGGATAAACCTGATGTCCGTTCAGCCGCCGGGTGGCGCCATGGGCCAGCCCCGCGCCACCGATGGCATCGGCGACAGCGGCGCTGAACTGGCTGGCAACGGCACCGAAGGTGAGCGCCAGCGGCAGCAGGGGCGAGACCAGCAAGGCCGCATCCATCACCGCCGTCTCGCCCGACCCGTCCATCGCCGCATTCATCAGCGGTGACAAGAGCGCAAAGAAGGCAACATAGATCCCGGTCGCGGCGAGCTGGGCGTACCGCATGGTCCGCACCCGCATCTCCCGGCCGAATTCCTCGCCGAGAAAGCGCGATGTCTCGAACCCCTGCACCATGATCAGCATGCCAAGCAGCACCGGCACGCTGCCCCAGTCCCCGCGCGGCTCCGGCGGCAAGACCGGTGCGCCCTCCCACAACAACCCAGCGCAATAAGCCGCAAGCGCCACCAGAAAACCGCCAATGATCGCCAGCTTCAGGGCAACCACACCGGATTCGATACGGATCACCTTCCTGATGCCGCCGGACCAGCCGAGCCAGCCAATCAGGCCAAGTAATGATGTCGCGATGATTTTCGCCATCACCGGATCGGCCGCGCCGGTCGCCTGCTTCACGACAAAGGCACCGAGCAGCGCCAGATAATAAGCGACGGAAATCACATAGGCGAAAAACAGGGTGAAGACGCTCAGTCTCTCCAGAACCGCGATGTTGCGGGGCGGCTCCGGCTGCTCCAGCAGCGGCTCGACATGCAGAATGTTGTAACGGACAGCGCCGCCGATGACCCAGGCAAAGGCGCAGAGACCGGCAATGCCCAGAATCGCGAAGCCGCCAAGCTCCCGGCCAAGCAACGGCGCCGACACCAGAAAGCCGCTGCCGATGATCGACGCCAAAGGCGCCACCATCGCCCGCCAGACCTCCGACCGGCCGATCCGGGTGAACAGGATTGCCGCGAAGAGGGCCAGGGCGGAAACCGCGAAGAAGGCTTCGATCATGAGAGGAAAGCACCGGACTGAGGATTGGAACCAGACAATACCCGTCTGCAGCAGATGCTGCCATGGATGAGCCGCCGACCTCCGGCAAACAGGGGTAGGAACACCCGGATCGCTGGCATGACCTCCGGGCGACAGATTCGTGAAACGTGTCGCAATTGGGAGAAGTTGTGACGCGGGACAGCAATTGAAATCCCGCATCTGCCCTTAAATCCGAAGAACAGCGCGATCAGGCGCCAACGGAATCTGAGGAGAGGGCGATGGCCGCGAGCATGACGGATATCCAGACTCTGGTACGGGGCTTCTCGGTCGAGACCACGCCCGGCTCCGCCGCCAAGGTGGATGATTTCGGCGCGTTGCTTCCCGCTGGAACGACCGTCAACGTGACGCACCTCCCCGGCTCCTCCATTTCAGACACCGTCGCGGTCTGCCGCAGACTGCGGACCGAGGGTATGGAACCCGTCCCCCACATCGCCGCGCGCAGCATCGAAAGCGACGCCGCGCTTGCCAATTACCTTCAGGGCCTCATCGAAGAAGCCGCCGTCACCGAGGTTCTGGTGATCGGCGGCGGTGTCGACAGCCCGGCCGGCCCCTTTGCCGAGACCATGGATGTGCTGCGGAGCGGCCGGCTTGAGGCCGCCGGTATCCGCAAGGTCGGCGTGGCCGGACATCCTGAAGGCTCCCCCGACATTTCCGTCGACGGTCTCGCCATCGCATTGAAGGCCAAGAACGACTGGGCCGCCAAAACCGGTATCGAGACCTATATCGAGACCCAGTTCTGCTTCGATGCGGGCGCCATCCTGAAATGGGAGAAAAGCATCCGGGACGCCGGGAACACCCTGCCGATCCATATCGGCGTGCCCGGCCTCGCCAGCCTGAAGACATTGCTGAAATTCGCCCAGGTCTCCGGCATCGGCCCATCCATGCGGGTGCTGACCCGGCAGACCCGGAACATTGCCCGCCTGCTGACCGTGCAGGCCCCGGACAAGCTGCTGGTCGGCCTCGCCGACGGCATCCAGGCCGATCCGGAATGCCTGATCCGGCATCTGCATTTCTATCCGTTCGGCGGCCTCGCCAAGACCGTTTCCTGGGTCGACCGGGTTTCGGCGGGCGATTTCAGCTTCAACAGCAAGGGCGGGTTCGACACCGCCCCTTTGGCCGCAAAGACGGCAGCGGCTTCCTGACCCGTCTCGTCAGCCGCCTCAAGGGAGAAAAACCGGAATGACCGATACCGTCATCAGCTCGGCGACCAAGGAAATCGTGATCGGCTTCGAGCGCCCGTTCTGCGTCATCGGCGAGCGCATCAACCCGACCGGCCGCAAGCTGCTGGCGGCGGAAATGGCTGCGGGCGACTATAGCCGGGTGCGCGCGGACGCCCTCGCCCAGGTCGAGGCCGGTGCCACCATGCTGGACGTCAATGCGGGTATCCCGATGGCGGACGAGCCGGCGATCCTGGCAGAGTCCATCAAGCTGGTGCAGTCCCTGACCGATCTGCCGCTCTCCATCGACAGCTCCATCGTCGCCGCTCTGGAGGCCGGTCTTGCCGTCTATCAGGGCAAGCCGCTGGTGAACTCGGTGACCGGCGAGGAAGAGCGGCTCGAATCCGTGCTGCCGCTGGTGAAGAAATACGGCGCCGCCGTGGTTGCCATCTCGAATGACGAGACCGGTATCTCCGAAGACCCGAACGTGCGTTACGAGGTGGCGAAGAAGATCGTCGAGCATGCCGCCGATTATGGCATCCCGCGCGAGGATATCGTGGTCGATCCGCTGATCATGCCGGTCGGCGCAATCAACCTCGCCGGCCGCTCCGCCTTCGATCTGATCACCCGGCTCCGCACGGAGCTGAAGGTGAACACCACCTGCGGCGCCTCCAACGTCTCTTTCGGCCTGCCGAACCGGCACGCCATGAACGCCGCCTTTCTCTCCATGGCGATCCATGCCGGCATGACCTCCGCCATCATGAATCCGCTGCATGCGGAGGAAATGGGCGCCGTGCTGGGTGCCGACGTGATGATGGGGCATGACCCGGAATGCCGCCGCTGGATCAAGCGTTTCCGTGAACAACCGGCGGAAGGCGAAGTCGTCGGCGCACGCGGCGGTCGCGAGCGGCGGCGCAGACGAGCCTAAAAGACGGGCCTGAAGAGCACGGGAATTGGCAGCATAGAAATTTGGTCATGAACGCATCAGCTGACGCGGCCCACACAAGCGCACCGAACGACTTCCGGCAGGACGACGTCTATGTCGTCTTCACCCCCTCCGGACGGCGCGGTTTCGTGCCGCCCGGCACCTCCGTACTCGACGCCGCCCGCTCTCTCGGCGTCGATCTCGATTCCGTCTGCGGCGGCCGCTCCATGTGCGGGCGCTGCCAGATCCAGCTTTCCGAAGGCGAATTCGCCAAGTTCCAGATCACCTCGCGGGCGAACAGCATCAGCGAGACGACCAAGTCCGAGCAGCGCTATGCCGAAAAGCGCGGCCTGAAACCGGGCCGCCGCCTTGGCTGCAACGCCAGGGTGCTGGCCAATTGCGTGATCGACATTCCGCCGGAAAGCCAGGTCCACCGGCAGGTCGTGCGCAAGCGGGCCGAGGTCCGGGATATCGAGATCCGCCCGGTCACCCATCTGCATTATGTCGATGTCCGCGAGCCGGACCTGCATGACCAGTCGAGCGACTTCCGGCGGCTGTGCGAAAGCCTGCGTGAGCAATGGCCGAACTGGGGCATTGCCGACGATGTGAGCTGCGACTACGCGGTCATGACCACCCTACAGAAGGCCCTGCGCGACGGCGCCTGGAAAGTCACGGTCGCGCTCCGGGGCAATGACCGGGTGGTCGGCGTCTGGCCGGGCTTCCGGGAGAGGATCTACGGCCTCGCCGTCGATATCGGCTCCACCACCATGTCCGGCCATCTCTGCGATCTGGCGACCGGCAAGGTGCTCTCGTCGGCCGGAACCATGAACCCGCAGATCCGATTCGGCGAGGATCTGATGAGCCGGGTGTCCTATGTCATGATGAATCCCGGCGGGGACGAGGAAATGACCCGCGTCGTGCGCGAGGCGGTGAACTATCTGGCGACCCAGACGGCGGCCGAGATCGGCGCCGGGTCGGACGAGATCGTCGATCTGGTCTTCGTCGGCAACCCGATCATGCATCACCTGATGCTCGGCATCGACCCGACGGAGCTGGGCGGCGCGCCTTTCGCGCTGACCGTCGATACCGCCGTCGAGCTGACCGCCGCCGAACTGGACCTCTATCTGCATCCGGGCGCCCGGGTCTATGCCCTGCCCTGCATCGCGGGCCATGTCGGCGCGGATACCGCCGCCGTCGTGCTGTCCGAAACGCCCTACAAGCGGGACGAGATCACCCTGCTGGTCGATGTCGGCACCAATGCGGAGATCGTGCTCGGCAACCGGGACCGGCTGCTCGCCTGCTCCAGCCCGACCGGCCCGGCCTTCGAGGGTGCCCAGATCTCAAGCGGCCAGCGCGCCGCGCCCGGCGCCATCGAGCGCGTGCGGATCGATCCCGAAACCCTTGAGCCGCGCTTCCAGATCATCGGCACCGACCGCTGGTCGGACGAGGACGGCTTCGCGGAGAGTGTCGCCGAGCTCGGCATCAGCGGCATCTGCGGCTCTGGCATCATCGAGGCCATTGGCGAGATGTTCCTGGCCGGCATGATCACCACCGACGGCATGATCGACGGCGCGCTGGCGGCAAAGTCAGACCGCGTCTTCCCGGACGGCCGCACCTTCTCCTACCGGATCAGCGATGCCGTCTCGGTGACCCAGGGCGACGTCCGCGCCATCCAGCTCGCCAAGGCCGCGCTCTATGCCGGATCCCGGCTGCTGATGGACCGGCTCGGCGTGGAGTCTGTCGACCGGGTGGTACTGGCCGGCGCCTTCGGCAGCCATATCGACCCGAAATACGCCATGGTCCTCGGCATGATCCCGGACTGCGAGCTGGAACACGTCGTCTCCGTCGGCAACGCGGCAGGCACCGGCGCCCGCATCGCCCTGCTCAACGGTCAGGCCCGCAAGGAAATCGAGTGGGTGGTGCGCACCATCGAAAAGGTCGAAACGGCAGTCGAGCCCCGCTTCCAGGAACATTTCGTCGGCGCCATGGCCCTGCCGCACAAGACGGACCCGTATCCGAAACTGTCGGCGGCGGTGAAGATGCCGGTGCCGCGCGTGGCGGTGAAGTCGGGAGACGAAGGCGGACGGCGGAGACGGCGGCGGGGGTAATCCCCCTTAAATGTCATACCGGCGCAGGCCGGTACCCAGGGAACATAGACGTCCCCCTGGCCTCCAGCCGCTCAGCCCTCGAACAGATCTTCGAAAAGATCGCGCCACCGGGGATTATCGCGCTCAATCAACCGAAGTTTCCATAACCGTTGCCACTCCTTCATCTGCCGTTCCCGCCGGATGGCTTCGGTCATGGAGCTGTGTGCTTCGAGATAAACCAGCCGCTTGACGCCATAGCGCGCCGTAAAACCCGGAATGATCCCCGCCCGGTGTTCCCCGATCCGTTTCGGCAAATCGGATGTCACACCGACATAGAGGGTTCCATTCCGCTTGCTGGCGAGGATGTAGAGATAAGGCTGCATACGGGAGCCATGGAAGGCTCTGAGCCATTTTCCAAAGCGCCCCACGCGATTTGCAGAGCCCGTTGATCACACACCCCGTTCCACGTTCCTCTGGGCCCCGGCCTCCGCCGGGGTGACGGTGATGGGAAGACCCGCACCACCTCCACTCGGACACACCACAACTCTTCCATCCGTCATCCCACGCTCTTCAATCCCCCGTTCGTCATCCCGGCGGAGGCCGGGACCCAGGGGGCATAGAGCATCGCACTATCTGATTGGATAATCGCAAACATTCGAGAGGACCTTAGGGGCCGCCCAAATAGGTGACGTGTCCCTTTAATTCTCACACGGCCGTCATCCCGGCCGGAGAGCCGGGACCCAGCTTTTCATAGAGTATTGACGGCGGCAATGTGGATCTCGGATCAGGCCCAGGATGACGAATTACCGTCAATGAATTAAGTATTGTGTCCCCTTTATTCCGCCGGGCGCATGGGCCTCGGTGGCTGCGTGCGCGCTACCTTCCCGCATCCCAAGGCGGGCAAACCGGGCATCCTGATCGCCGGTCACATGGATACGGTGCATCCCGTCGGCACCTTTGGTAATTAAAGGGACACACACCTTAATTCCCCAACTACGATCGCTCCGCGGTAGCGAAAACCCGGACTGCAAACCGGCCCAGAAGCAATCCCGAGCCGAATAGGCGAATCAAAGTGAATTAGATTTCAAGAAACCATCATTCGGACAATTCCAGTTTAAAGACCCCGCTCAACGACTCACCGCTGCCTGCACCTTTAACTTGAATCAGGACTGCGTTGACATTATCCGCCACGGCACAGGCGCCGGCACCCACATATATTGTCGACATAACAGCACCGGAAACTAGGTTTGCGCCGCCGTTCCCTTCACAACCGCAGATCATGATCGTGTATGACTTAGACGCTCCATTCTGGTCGATTAGCGTTTGAACCGACTGACCGGTCACATTGAAGCCGGGCAAATCGGGATTGGCGCATATGGCCTGTGCCGCGTCAGCGGATGATGAAAGCAACGAGAAAAAAACTGACGCAATAGCCATCAAAGGAATCAATATCTTCATCGAACTCTCCAACCACCATTGATTGCAACAAATATTCATCACGAAAAGTGGGGACAAACAACATAAATCGGGCCGTGCTCTAATCAGATATCGCCAGCTGCGAATTTCGCAAAACCGCTGCGGCGGCAGTCGGTCCCAGATCAAGTCATGGAGGACAGCTGCTATTGCGGGGGACATAAAACTTGATTGACCGAGAAGGCACCGCGCATCATCGGGCTTCCTTTCGAACAGAGCCTCGTGCCCCACTCCCCAAACCGCCTCTTCTTCTCCCCTCGTATCCCCCGCCCCATTCCCCGAACTGCGGAGACCCACCATGGACTTCAACGCCCTGCCTTTCGATTCCGACGCCATGTGCGACGACCTCCGTCCGTGGATCGAATGCGAGAGCCCGACCCATGACGCGGCGGCGGTGGACCGGATGATCGATCTTGCGAGCTATGACCTCGCTTCCATGGGCGCGACGATCGAGCGGATTCCCGGGCGCATGGGCCTCGGCGGCTGCGTGCGCGCCACCTTCCCACATCCGAAGGCAGGCGCGCCGGGCATCCTGATCGCGGGGCACATGGATACGGTGCATCCCGTCGGCACGCTTGTCCGGCTGCCCTTTCGGCGCGAGGGTGGCAAGTGCTGGGGGCCTGGCATACAGGACATGAAGGGCGGCAACTATTTGTCGCTCGAAGCGATCCGGCAGCTGGCCGCCGCGAACATCGAGACGCCGCTGCCCGTCACCGTGCTGTTCACGCCGGACGAGGAGATCGGCACGCCCGCGACCCGGGAGCTGATCGAGGCCACGGCGCAGCGCCAGAAATACGTGCTCGTCCCCGAGCCGGCCCGCCCCGACGGCGGCCTCGTCTGGGGCCGCTATGCCATTGCGCGCTTCAACCTCCGGACCACCGGCACCCCGATCCATGCGGGCGTCGACCCGCGCCTCGGGCGCTCTGCGGTGCGGGAAATGGCCCGGCGCATCCTTGAGATCGAGGAGATGAGCACCGACAGCTGCACCTTTTCAGTGGGCTGCGTGACCTCGGATCAGCTGCATGTGAATTGCGTGCCGTCGGGTTGCTCGGCCGAGGCGCTGTCCATGGCCAAGCGGCAGGAAGATCTGGATGCGGGCGTCGGGAAGATGCTGGCGCTGCACGATCCCGACGGGAATGTCGGCTTTCACGTCGCGCGCGGCGTCACGCGTCCGGTCTGGGAGCCCAGCGCCGCCGACAAGGCGCTGTTCGAGCATGCAAAGAGCCTCGCCGCGGATCTGGGATTCGAGATCACGGCCCATATGGCGGGCGGTGGCTCGGACGGAAATTTCACCGGCGCGATGGGCATTCCGACGCTCGACTCCCTCGGGGTGCGCGGCGCCGGCCTGCATACGCTGGATGAGCATATCGAAATCGAGAGCCTCGCCGAAAGGGGCAAGCTGATGGCTGGTCTGCTGGCAACGCTGAGCTGATCGCCGCCTCCCACGGTCGTCATCCCGGACCCCGATCCGGGACCTTGCCGAACATCGGGCCGTACCCGCCGAAAGGTCCCGGATCGGGGGCCGGGATAATGGATATGGAGGTGGAGGCCTGCCCCTAAAGCAGCACCGGAAATTCCGGACCATCCAGCGGCGCGCCATGCTTGAGCGCCACATCCGGGAACGGCGGCGAGCTGACAATTCCCTCGCGCCGGGCGAAGGTCGCGTCGTCGCCGACCAGCCGGAGGGAGAAGGCGCGGCGTTGGGCCGTGGCGCTCGTATTCGCGGGGGCGCCGTGGACCGTGCGGTAGTCGAACGCCACCGCGTCGCCGGGGGAGAGTTCCCAGCCGATAATGTCGTAGTCGCTCCGGTTGCCGTCGATATCCGGCAGCGCCTCAAGCCCGTCATTCTCGTTCAGTGCCGTGCCGTCGAAGCGTTGCGGGCGATAGAATTTGCCCCAGAGGTGGGAGCCCGCGACGAACTCAAGCGTCCGGTCACGCGGGATTTCGTCGAGCGGGATCCAGATGCTGACGGTCTGGCTCGCATCGAGGCAGTAATAGGGGAGATCTTGGTGCCACGGGGTCGGGATGCCGGTCTTCGGCGTCTTTACCAGCACATGCTCATGGAACAGACGGACCGATTTGCTGCCCATCAGCTCCGCGCCGATTTCCGCCGCCGGTGAATTGAAGATGAAGTCGCGATATTCCGCGACACGGTCCCAGTTGCAGTAATCGACGAAGAACCGGCCGCCCTCTTCCGCCTGGTAATTCCGCACGTTGGGTGCGGGATGCTCCATGTTGTAGGCGATGCCCTTGCTCAGGGTCTCGATCCAGTCCGAGAACACGCCGCGCAGGACCGTCGCACCCTTGGTCTGGAATTCCTCGATACTGTCCGGGGAGAGATGGCTGGTCATGAAAGTACCCGCGATGTTGCACTGAATTGCCGATGTCACAGGCAATCGTGCGGCATCATCCGGAAAAATAATAATGTTTATTTTTCGGGGCGCAGAGGCCGGAATTCTGCGCGTCGTGAAGGAGGGAGAGGGCGCGCGCCTCCTTACGTCCCTACCCCGGCAGTTTCTTGAGTTCCTGCTTCTTTAAGTCCGCATAGGCAGTCTGATGAGCCATCTCGCTGCTCTTCAGACGGATTTCGAGGATCCATTCCTTCTCGGTCCGCAAAATTTTCTTCGTGCCGCCGCGCGGGATGATGACGTTGGTCTCAATGCAGAATCTGACAAAAGCCTCGACCACATATTGCTGCTCCAGAATGAAGCTGTCATTGCGGACATTCGGGCCAAACTTCATCTCTATCGCGATCAGAATATCACCGTTCGGCTGAGCTTCGATGCCGTGTACGGTGCCGGGCGGCAGAAGGTCCTTGCGGACCCGCCGGAAAGAATCGATCGCACCGGTCAACTCGGCGTCGTTCAGAATGATTGTTCGAATTTCGCGTGGCATGGATCGATCGTTCAGACTCTGGGTGACCTTGGGGAGAGCCGACCATAGGGGGGACTTCTTAATACCGGGTAAAAGGCGCCGCTTGACGCGGGATCTGCTTCCGGCCAGGTACCCGGGCCGGAGAGCGGTCAGAACAGCAAGGGGGCGTTGTCGGTGACTTCCTTCATGACGAAGAAAGTGCGGGTCTGCCGAACCCCCGGCAGGGCGATCAACTTGGAGCCGTGCATGCCATTGAAGTCGGCGATGTCACTCACCCGGATTTTGAGGAAATAGTCGAAATCGCCAGCCACCAGATGGCAGTCCAGAATGAAGGGCAGCTTGGTCACCGCCGCCTCGAATTCCCCGAAGCTCTCCGGCGTTGAGCGGTCGAGCACGACCCCGACCATCACGAGAGTGCCGCGCTCAACCTTCTCTGGCGCGATATGGGCCCGGACGGAGGAGATATAGCCGTCCTCGAACAGCCGCTGGGTCCGGCGGTGACAGGTGGCCGGGCTGGTGTTGGTCAGAGAGGCCAGCTCGGCATTGCTCAGGCGCCCGTTCTGCTGCAAATGGCGCAGGATATTGCGATCCGTTCGGTCGAGTTCTGCAGGCACGGTCATTTCTCTCATTTTAATTCACATATTTGAGAGAATAACATCACCTATCCGGCCTTACATCGAGTTTCATGAAATCAGGCGCTGCATAACGGAAGCACCTTCCGGTTTCTCTTTGTTAGCGTTCCTGCGCATTTTTTTTGTGACAGGAGCCAACCCATGAACCTTCAGAAATTCGAGCGTTACCCGCTCACTTTCGGCCCGACCCCGATCGAACATCTGCCGCGCATGACCGAGGCACTCGGCGGCAAGGTCGAGATCTATGCCAAGCGGGACGACTGCAATTCCGGCCTCGCCATGGGCGGCAACAAGCTGCGCAAGCTGGAATATATCGTCCCTGACGCCATCGCCTCGAACGCGGACACACTGGTCTCCATCGGCGGCGTGCAGTCGAACCACACCCGCATGGTCGCCGCCGTCGCCGCCAAGCTCGGGATGAAATGCCGGCTGGTGCAGGAAAGCTGGGTGCCGCACGAGGACGCCGTTTATGACCGGGTCGGCAATATCCTGCTGACCCGCCTGATGGGCGCTGACAGCCGCCTCGTCGACGAGGGCTTCGATATCGGCATCCGGCAGAGCTGGGAAGACGCCATGCAGGACGTCCGGGACGCGGGCGGCAAGCCCTATGGTATTCCGGCCGGTGCCTCGGTGCACAAGTTCGGTGGCCTCGGCTATGTCGGGTTCGCCGAGGAAGTCCGGGCCCAGGAAGCCGAAATGGGGATCAAGTTCGACTATATCGTCGTCTGCGTCGTCACCGGCTCCACCCAGGCCGGCATGATCGTCGGCTTCGCGGCGGATGACCGCGCCGACCGGGTGATCGGTATCGACGCCTCCGCGACGCCGGTGCAGACCCGCGAGCAGGTCCGCGAGATCGTCGACAACACGGCTGAGCTGGTCGAGCTGGGCCGCAAGGTGCGCGACGACGAGATCGTTATTCTCGAAGATTACGCCTACCCGGCCTATGGCGTGCCCAGCAAGGAGACCAACGAGGCCATCCGCTTCTCCGCCCAGACCGAGGCGATGATCACGGACCCTGTTTATGAAGGCAAATCCATGCAGGGCATGATGGATCTGGTGAAGAAGGGCTATTTCCCGGAAGGCTCCAAGGTGCTCTATGCCCATCTCGGCGGTGCCCCCGCGCTGAACGGTTACAGCTACACCTACCGGAACGGGTGAGGGACACGGGGCTTTAAAACCCACCTCCCTTTTTCCTTAACCGTCGTTCCCGCAGAAGCGAGAAGGTGGAGATGGGGGGACGGGAAAGCAGACAGCTTTAAAACAAGAAAAGCCGGAGGCCGCGCTGCGCGCACATGCCTCCGGCTTTTTCTGTTTCGCTGGCCGCGTTAGAGCAGCGCCAGGGCCGTGACCGGCAGGAAGCTGACCAGTATCAGGGTCACAAACATCGCCAGAATGAACCATTTGCAATAGCCCATGACCTGCTCGATCCGGAGCCCGGTGGTCGAGCAGACCGTGAGCAGCACCGAGGCGACCGGCGGGGTCTGCTGGCCGATACCGAGATTGAGGCAGACGATGACCCCGAAATGCACAGGGTCGATGCCCATCTGCTGGCTCAGCGGCAGCAGCATCGGGACGACGACGATGATCGCGGCCGATGCATGCAGGAACATGCCGAGCAGCAGCAGGAAGCCGTTGATCAGCAGCATCCGCAAGATGAAGCTCTCGGTCAGCCCGCCGAGGCCGGAGGCAATGGCCTGCGGGATCTGCTCGTTCGCGAGATACTGGCCGAGCACGGCGGAGCCGGCGATGATCATCATCACCACCGAGGTCTGCCGGACGGTGACGGCGGTCAGCGCGTAGACCTTCTTCGCCGTCAGATCACGGCGCAGTACCCAGCCATAGAAGAGCGCCGCCGCGGCCCCAAGGGCGGAGGCTTCCGTTGGCGTGACGAAACCGCCGATCAGCCCGCCCACCACCAGGAGGGGGATCAGCAGCGGAACGGCGGCGCCGGCGAAGGCGAGGCCGAGACGGCGCAGCTCGAAGCGCTCGTCAACCGGATGGTTCTCCCGGCGGGCGAAGATATAGCTGGTGATCATGAAAGCGCCGCCGAGCAACAGGCCCGGAATGATGCCGGCGATGAACAGATCCTTGATCGAGGTGTTCGTGGTGACGCCGTACAGCACCATCGGGATCGAGGGCGGGATGATGATGCCGAGGGTGGCGCTGGTCGCCGTCACCGATGCGGCGAAGCTTTTCGGGTAACCCTGTTTTTCCATCGACGGCACGAAGATCTTCGACATCACCGCTGCGTCGGCAACGGCGGAGCCGGACATCTCGGCCATGAACATGGAGGTCACCACGTTTACATGGGCGAGGCCGCCCCGCATCCATCCTACGAGAGCGCGGGCCAGCGCGATGATCCTGTCGGAGATCGACGTCGCCCCCATCAGCTCGCCCATGAAGATGAAGAGCGGTATGGCCAGCAGAACGACCTTGTTGACGCCGGAAAAGAGCTGGATCGGCGCCATGATCAGATCGATATCCGAGACGGCCATGGCAATGACCGCGGCGATCATCAGCGAAAAGCCGATCGGCATCCCGAAGAAGATCAGGGTCAAAAGCAGAAGTACGACGATCCAGGCCATCAGCTTTGTCCCTTTTGGCCGACGAAGCGGTGGATCACCGCGATCAGCATCAGCACGGCCGCAACCGGCAGGATCAGCATGAACCAGCCCTGGCCGATTTCGGCGGTTTCGATCTCGGTCGCGCCGGAAATCCGGATCATCCGGACGGATTGCCATCCGAGCATGACGAGGAAACCGGATATCAGCAGGGTGTTGATTCCCTCGACGATCCTGCGGCCTGACTTCGGCAGGCTTTCCAGCACCATGTCGAAGGCGATATGGCCCTCGCGCCGCATGGCGAGATAGGCGCCGAGAAAGGCAACCCAGACCAGGAGCAGGCCCGGGACCTCGTCAGCGGTGACGACGACGCTGGAAAGAAGGTCCCGGACAGCGAAGTAGACGGGGCGAAGGCTCTCGAAGTCCTTCACCAGGTCCCTGAAGAGGCCCAGAACCAGATAACGGTTCAGAACGTTCAGGCACACGAATGCCGAGGAGACGGAGAAGGCGATGATCGCCAGCGCCTCGGCTGCCCTGTCGATCATCCGGAGCATTATTTTTTCGCCGTTTCGCGGACGAACTTCAGATAATCGTCTCCTTGGCTCTCGATATAGGCGTCATAGCTCTTGGCCGTCGCTGCCTGGAATTTCTCGAGATCCACCGCGTTGACTTCCGTCTGCACGTTCATCTCGCCGATATATTTCTGCTCGAGTTCCTCGGAGATCTTGTAGGCGTGATCCGTGATCGCGCGCCCGACCTCAATGAAAACCGCACGCTGTTCATCCGTCAGGCTGTCCATGAACCGCGTGGAGGCGAGCAGGAAGGACGGCGTATAGACGTGGCTGGTCAGGGAAAGATACTTGGCGACCTCGTACTGCTTCTGCTCGTAGAAACCGTAGATCGCGGCTTCGGCCCCATCGACGACGCCGGACTGCAGGGCGGTAAAGGTTTCACCCCAGGAAACGCTCTGCGGCTGCGCGCCCATCTGCTGGAACACGCCCTGGCGGAACTTGCCGCCCGAGATCCGGATCTTCAGGCCTTCGAGATCGAACGGCTCGACAATCGGGCGCTGGGTGTTGAGAACATGACGGAAGCCGTTCTCGTAAACACCGATAACCTTCACATTGCCGACTTCCTCGATCCGCGAACGCACCGCGTCCTCGAGGCCAGCAGCCATGGCGCGGCGGATATGCTCCCGGTTGTAGAACAGCCACGGCAGGTCGAAGACCCCGAGCTTCTTGTCCAGCTTCATCACGCCAGAAGCCACATTGATCATTTCGATGGCGCCGGCCTGGACATTGGCCATCAGGTCCTTCTCCTTGCCGAGCTGGCCGCTCGGATAGAGCTTGAAGACGAACTGACCCGGCAGGCGGTTCTCGATTTCCTCGGCAAACAACTTGGATTGTGCATGCAGGGGCGAGAATTCGGAGACGTGGCTGGCGATCCGGACTTCCCGGGCATCGGCCCAGGCAGCGCTGGCGGTTGCAGCGGCGACAAGCACCGCAAGGGCGGTACGCGTGAACAGCTTCATGGTTTCCTCCTGGATGAAGATTTCAGCGGATTTCAGTGTGGTAATGGAACTGGTCGGCCCGGCCTCGGGAACGGCGCCATTCGATGGGCTTGTTGTCGTAACCCTTGGCGAGGCGGTCGATAACGACGATAGGCTCTCCGGGCGAGACCCGGAGCAGGCGGGCAATTTCAGGTGCTGCGACCTCGACCGTCAGCGCCTCCTCGGCCCGTGCGACCCGCTTCTGGCAAAGCGTGTCATAGACCGGATAGATCAGGGCTCCGATATCCTCCGCAGGGAGGTCGGCAAAAGCCTTGAAGGGTTCATGTTCGAGCCAGATCTCCTCCGCCACGACGGGCACGCCCTCATGCAGGCGAAGGCGGGACATGGAGATACCCGGCGTCGCCGGAGGCAACTCGAGGGCAAGCGCCACATGACTTGGCATCGGCTCGATCTCGCGCCGGAGAATCCGGCTTTCGGGGACCGTGAATTTTCCGTCCGGTCCTCGGAATCGAAAGAAACGCATCAGGGAGGTGTCGAAGCTGGGCTGGCGCACGAAGGTGCCCTTGCCCTGGAAGCGTTCGAAGACGCCTTCCGTGACCAGAACGTCCAGTGCCTTGCGCACGGTTCCGGGCGCCAGGCCGAATTCCTCGGCGAGCACGTTTTCCGATGGAGCCCGGTCCCCCGGCTTCAATCCGCCATCGATGACGGATCTGCGCAGGGTGTCTGCCAGCCTCTGATAAATCGGAATCCGGTCATCGCCTGTAAGTGCGGATGCCGTCATTTTTCCTCTCCTTGATTTCTATGCTTCTATATAGAACTATAGATGTCAAGGGAGAGCATTATGAACCTGACCGGTGCGAACAGTTTGATGGACCTGCCAGCGGGCCGTTTCGATGGCCATGCACATGTCTTCCGCGCCGATCTGCCGATGGTGAAGGGACGGCGCTACACGCCGGATTACGATGCCCTGCCTGAGGATTATTGCCGTCTGCTGAAGCAACACGGTCTCGACGGGGCGCTGCTTGTACAGCCAAGTTTTCTCGGTGCCGACAACAGCTATCTGCTGAAAGTGCTGGAAGATCATGCCGGGCGTGCAGATCTGACCTTTCGCGGTGTTGTGGTGCTCGATCCGTCGGCGCCTGTGGACCGGGGCCTGCTCCGGGAGATGAACGCGCGCGGCATTCTCGGGATCCGCCTCAATCTGGTGCGCCGGGAGAAGAGTTTCCGCTATGCGGACTGGGCACCGGTGCTTGCCGAGACGGAAAAACTCGGCTGGCATGTGGAGCTGCATGCGAAAGGCGACTATCTGCCCGCCATCCTGCCTTCATTGACAGCCCGCCATGGCAAGGTCGTTCTGGACCATTTCGGCCTCGTCGCCCCGGAAGGCGATTGTGCCGGCCTGCGCGCCATCCTCGAGCAGCCGGAGGACAGGCTGTGGGTCAAGGTCTCCGGCGCCTACCGTATCCTCGGAGGTTTCGACCGCAGCGGAGACGCCACCGCCATGAAGGCGCTTCGCAGCCGTTATCTCGAGCATTTCGGCCCGGCGCGCCTCATCTGGGGCAGTGACTGGCCCCATACCCAGTTCGAATCCCAGATGACATATGATTGCGCCCTTGCTCTCGCCGCCTGACCAGGCTCTGACGCCGTCATTCCCGGATTTATCTGCCGCGCGGCATGACGCTTTTTGGAGGATGCATGAAGATTAATCATCCGGACTGATTGAAGCTCCGGCGGAACTCCCCACCTCCAATCCGGGTACTGTTAATCTGGGCCCGTAACACGGGTTCGGCGCATATCGGGGTGGAGGACAGGATGACCGCTTTAACTTCTATCGTGCGAAAGGCGGCCTTCACACTCAGCCTCCTCGCATCCTTCATGACCGTCTCAACCGCCCTGGCTGCAGACATGACGGCAAACTGGCCAGCCTGGAACGCAGCCTCTCCGCCGGTCTTCCCGGGCGAAACCTGGCAACGCTATGTCTCCCCCGAAGAAGCCGGCTGGTCTTCCGAAAAACTCGATGAGGCGATGGAGCGTGGCGCGCAACTCGGCGGCGATGCGCTCTTCGTTGTTTATAACGGCGCTGTTCTGGCCGAATGGGGGCAGACCGCCCGGCGGATGAATGTGCATTCCGTCCGGAAATCTCTGATGAGCGCGCTCTACGGCATCGCCAAGGCAGAAGGGAAGATCGATCTTTCCGCCAGCCTCGGCGCCCTCGGCATCGACGAGATCACTCCACTCACAGAAGCCGAGAAAAGCGCGACCGTCGCCAACCTGCTGGAAACCCGCTCCGGCGTCTATCTGCCCGCCGCCTATGAGACAAGAAGCATGAAGCGTGGCCGGCCCGAGCGCGGCAGCCACGCACCGGGCAGCTTCTGGTACTATAACAACTGGGATTTCAACGCGCTGGGCACGATCTACAACCGGCAGACCAGCAGCGATTTGTTCCAAGATTTCGAAGCCCGGCTGGCCCGCCCCATCGGCATGCAGGACTTCTCCCTCCAGCACACATTCTACCGGGCGAACCCGGAGGTCTCCCGTCACCCCGCCTATCTCTACCGCCTGACCGCACGGGACATGGCCCGGTTCGGACTGCTGTTCCTGAACGAGGGACGCTGGCAGGACAATCAACTCGTCCCGGCGGACTGGGTGGCGGAGAGCACACGCCCGCATCTCGAGCGGGAGCGCGGCGGCGGCTACGGCTATATGTGGTGGACCTTCGCCCGGGGGCTGAAGAAACTCGGCACCTATGCGGCGCTCGGCAATGGCGGGCAGACCATCATCGTGGTGCCCGGCGCCCGGCTGGTTCTGGTGCACAAGGCGCATACCGAAGCCGGCCACCGGGTCGAGACACGGGAGATCCTCGACGTGCTAATCGCCATCCTGAAAGCCCGCACCGGCCCGCCTGCCGCAACGCCGGAACTGGTCCCGGCGGTACAACCGGCCCCCCCCCGCTGCGGCCGTCGCACTGACATCGGAACAGCAATCCCTGCTTGCCGGTACCTATAAGGCGCGCAGGGCGAAGATCCATGTGACGGAGGTCGAAGACGGCCTCGAGATCGCCGACCCAAGGCTTGGCCGGTTCCACCTGCTGGCACAATCGGAGGCCCGGTTTCTGATCGAGGATCTCGAACGCGAGGTGGTGTTCACGGCGGACGACGCAGGCAAGATCACCGGCCTCAAGGTCCAGAACCGCAAGGGCGGCTGGGTAGACATGGAGCGTCTCCGGAATTGAGCTGCTCTCCGGCCCGCCACATCTTCGTCATCAGACTCATGTGACGCTTTCATTGCCTGGGCACTTTCGCCTTGACCCGATACGGGTGAGTCCCTGTAAACAGGTCGGCTCCGCTGAGACGGGAAATTGTATTTCCAATCCAAGAGAGCCCGCATCCCATGAAACAGATTGTCGCCGGGCTGGATTTCGGCACGTCGAATTCCGCCATCGGATACGCGTCCGGCACCGCCCTTGATCTCCATATGTTCGAGCATGGCGGCCAGTCCGTCCCGACCGCCCTGTTCTATGACGAGGAAGAAGGCGTTCTGGTCAGCGGGCACGATGCCGAAGCGCGCTTCCTGCAGGGCCATGAAGGACGTTATCTGCGGGCGCTGAAAAGCATCCTCGGCACCAGCCTCGCCGATGACGCGACCCGGATGGGCGCCCGCTCCTGGCCATTCCGCTCCCTGCTTACCAGCTTCCTGACCTCGATGAAGAAGAGCGTCGAGCAGGCCGCCTGCGGGGAGATTTCAGGGCTGGTCGCGGGCCGCCCGGTACGCTTCGTCGACGAGGACGAGACGCGCGACAAACGGGCGGAGACCCTGCTGCGCGAGGTTCTGGAAGAGACCGGCTTCGGACCCGTACAGTTCGTCTATGAGCCGGTCGCCGCCCTGATCGACGCGGAAGAGAACATGCCGGGTGCGGAGTATGTGCTGGTCGCCGATATCGGCGGCGGCACATCGGACTTCACGCTGGCCCGCCGATCCATCGACGCCGCCTCCAAAGAGGTTGCCGGGTTCGACATCCTGGCAAATCACGGGGTGCATATCGGCGGCACGGATCTCGACAAGCGGCTGTCCCTGAAGGCCGTCATGCCCGCCTTCGGTTACGGCACGGAGATGAAGGCACTGACCTCCGACGTTCTGCTGCCGGTCCCGCCCAGCTATTACAGCGACCTCGCCACCTGGCAAAAAATCCATTTCTGCTACACCCACGCGATGAAACGGGATGTCCGCGACGTCATGCGCCAGGCGGTCGAGCCGGAGAAGATCGAGCTGCTGCTGGAATTGCTGGAACGCCAGCTCGGCCACCGGCTGGCAAATGCCGTGGAAGGGGTGAAGATCGCCCTCAGTGACAGTGACAACGCAAGACTGGCTTTCCCGGATATCGAGGATCTGCCCGACATCACGGTGAATCAGGCTGCCCTGGCACAACATTTCGCGCCACTGGAACAACAGGTCGCCAGAGCCGCCGGGGAAACGCTCGCCCTGGCCGGAGTGCGGCCGGAGCAGGTCGGGCACATCGTCCTG
>TARA_R110002051_G_scaffold166705_2_pt1 | contig 21170 bp, 15 predicted proteins | sample TARA_R110002051 | Tara Oceans TARA_R110002051 (sample SAMEA4397023) | marine metagenome | biome: Polar Biome; feature: [MES] marine water layer (ENVO:01000295) within the mesopelagic zone...; material: water (ENVO:00002006), including particulate matter (ENVO:01000060) such...
GCGAGCCCATCCCGATGTGCGGCGTGCCGCATCATGCGGCCGAAGGGTATCTGGCGCGGCTGATACGCAAGGGCTATCGGGTCGCCATCTGCGAGCAGACCGAAGATCCGTCCGAAGCCAAGAAGCGCGGATCAAAGTCGGTTGTGCGCCGGGAAGTGGTGCGGGTGGTCACGCCGGGCACCATTACCGAAGACGCCCTGCTCGATGCCCGGAGCAATAACTATCTGGCGGCCCTGGCCATGGCGCAGGGTGGTCTCGGACTGGCGTGGATCGATGTTTCGACGGGCGATTTTCATGCCCAGCCGGTTGCCATGAACGGTATCGGCGCGGCGCTTGCCCGGGTTGGTCCCAGCGAGCTGCTGGTCCCCGATACCTTGATGGAAGCATCGAGCGCCCTGAGTGGCGTGCTTGAGGACTGGCGCGTGGCGGCCGTATCCCAGCCTGCCAGCCGGTTCGATAGCGAGAACGGGCGCAAGCGGCTTGAGGCATTGTTCGAAGTCTCGTCGCTTGAAGGGTTTGGCGCTTTCGAGAGGGCGGAGTTGGCCGCGGCCGGCGCGCTGGTTGATTATCTCGAGCTGACCCAGATCGGCTCCATGCCGCGATTGCTGCCGCCGCGCCGCTGGCAGGCTGGCGGTCTGGTCGAGATCGATGCCTCGACCCGGCGGAATCTGGAAATCCTGCGCACTCTCAGCGGAGAGAAACGCGGTGCATTGCTCAATGTTCTCGACCGTACCGTGACAGGGGCCGGCGGCCGGTTGCTCGGCCAGCGTCTTTCGGCGCCGGTTACGGATGTCGGGGAAATCGGCCGCCGTCTTGATGCGGTGGCGCATTTCCGGGAAGGCGAACGTCTGCGGAGTGAGATCCGCGAGACATTGAAGGCCTTGCCGGATGTCGAGCGCGCCCTGTCCCGCATCGCCCTCGGGCGTGGCGGGCCGCGCGATCTGGCGGCGATCCGCGACGGGCTGGCCGGAACGGGACCGTTGCGCGACCAGCTTGCCCGGGCCGATGCCATGGCTGGAGGCCTGACCGGCGATGCGGGCGGCGCACCGGAAGAGGCGCGGGCAATCTTCGAGGAGCTGGGCTATCACGAGGTTCTGGTCGACACGCTGAACCGGGCACTGGCGGCTGATTTGCCATTGCTTGCCCGCGACGGCGGCTTCATCGCGACCGGTTACGCGCCCGAGCTGGACCGGCTGCGCACGCTGCGGGACGAAAGCCGGCGCCTGATTGCCGGATTGCAAGCCCGTTACGTGACCGAAACGGGCGTCAGCGCGCTGAAGATCAAACATAATAATGTGCTCGGCTATTTCATCGAAGTGACGGCGGCGCACGGCGAGAAGCTGATCGGCCGGGAAAATTTCATTCATCGCCAGACCATGGCGAATGCCGTGCGTTTCAGCACCGTGGAACTGGGTGAGCTGGAACGGGATCTGTCCCAGGCGGCGGACAAGGCCGTGGCGCTGGAGCAGGGACACTTCAAGGAGCTGGTCGAGGCGATCCTGGCGGAGGCCGAGGCGGTTTCCCTGGCGGCGGCGGCTCTGGCCCGGCTCGATGTGGCGACGGCGCTGGCCGAACTTGCCGTCGAGCGCCGCTATTGCCGGCCGGAGGTGGATGGCTCGCGCGCCTTTGAAATCCGTGGCGGGCGGCATCCGGTGGTCGAGGCGCTCAATCCCGGTGACAGCGGTTTCGTGCCGAACGATTGCGTGCTGGAAGACGCCCAGCGCCTCTGGCTCATCACCGGCCCGAACATGGCCGGTAAAAGTACGTTCCTGCGCCAGAATGCCCTGATCGCCCTGATGGCCCAGGCCGGGTCCTTCGTGCCGGCGGAAGCGGCCCATATCGGTGTTGTCGATCGCCTGTTCAGCCGGGTCGGAGCCGCCGATGATCTGGCTCGCGGCCGGTCAACCTTCATGGTCGAGATGGTGGAGACGGCCACTATCCTTAATCAGGCAACGGAACGCTCGCTGGTCATTCTTGACGAGATCGGCCGTGGCACCGCAACCTTCGACGGCTTGTCCATTGCCTGGGCCACCGTCGAGCATCTGCATGAAATCAGCCGTTCGCGGGCCCTGTTCGCCACCCATTATCATGAGCTGACGGGGCTTGAAGCGAAGCTCGGCAGCCTTTCCTGCCACACCATGCGGATCAAGGAATGGAACGACGATGTCGTCTTCCTGCATGAGGTGGTGGCCGGTGCGGCCGACAGGTCCTACGGCATCCATGTTGCCAAACTGGCGGGCCTGCCACCGGCGGTGGTCGCGCGGGCGGAGGAAGTGCTCCAGCTTCTGGAACAAAGCAAGGCATCCAGCACCGCTTCCAGCCTTGCCGAGGAATTGCCCCTGTTTCAGGCGATGGCGCCCGCGAAACCGCAGGCACAGAAGCGGGTCAGCCCGCTTGAGGCGCGTCTTGCCGCGATACGGCCGGACGACCTGACACCGCGCGAGGCGCTTGACCTGCTGTATGAGCTGATTTCGTTGCGGGAGAGCAACGGCTAAACGATATTGCGCTCCAGGACCAGGGCACCGCTTTCAAAGCGCTCGTAGCAGAAGCGGGAGAGGTCGATGGTTCTGAACCTGCCGGAGATCAGCAATTCCGCCATTGCCCGGCCGACGGCAGGCGCCTGTTGCAGGCCATGGCCGGAAAAGCCGTTGGCAAAATAGAAGTTCGTCAGCGCCGGATGGGCGCCGACAATGCCGTTCTGGTCGACAGAGTTGTAATCGTAATACCCGGCCCAGGCACCGGACAACTTGATGGCTTCGAAGGCCGGTATCCGGTGCGCGAGGGTTGGCCAGATCACCTCCTCGAACCAGTGATAATCGACATCAAGATCGTTTGTATCCCCGTCCGGATCCTGATCCGCTGGGGGAGAGACCCCGCAAATATAGCCACCGCTTTCGGGCCGGACATAGACGCCGCTCGGATCGATCAGCAAGGGTACCGCCGGGTCCAGCGGTGCGCGGCAATCGAAGACGAAAACATTGCGCTTGCGGGGGGAGACCGGCAGGGCGACACCGGCCAGTGCCGCGACTTTTCCGGCATTGGCGCCTGCGGCATTCACCACGGCGCCTGTGGCGATGCGCTGCCCGGTTGCGAGCACCACGGCCGAGATACGGCTGTAATTATGCTCCAGCGCAATGACGTCACCCTCGAGATAATGAACCCCGAGGCTGCGGGCCTTGCGCTTGAAGGCGTGCATCAATGTATTCGGATCGAGCCAGCCCTCGCCCCGCGTTCCGAGAGCGGCCCCGGCAATCCCGTCAAGATTGAGCCAGGGAAATTGTTTCTCAATCGAAACAGGATCGAGCAAGTCAATGCCGCATCCGTGGCGTGTCTGCTCCTCGTGGTTCTGACGCAGAACCTCAAGTCCTTCCGGCCCGGCGAGGAACAGATAGCCGCCCTCGCGAAATCCGGGATCCGGGCATTCCCCGTCAACGGAGAGATATTCCGCGAGATTGGTCACGAAGTGATGGCCGAAAAGGCCGATCTCGATGTTCTCCGGATTGGAAAATTGCTGACGGATGCCGCCGGCAGACCGGGGCGTCGATGCCGTCTCGTAGGTCGGGTCCCGTTCGATCACGGTTATCGCGCTGGGCGCCGCCGGGTTGGAGGCAAGAAAATACGCAACCGCGCTGCCGATCACGCCACCCCCGATGATGACGACATCGCTGTTCTGGTGATCTGCCAAGACGCCGTACTCCGGGAAATCAGGGGAACATACCATCTCCCTCATATCCTCGAGTCCCGCGCGCGTCCAGTCCGCTCCGCGCAGGTGCCGGGCGTGGCGCAACCGGAGAAATTGCACTAAGGTTCGTCAGGGATTTACGCGAGGTGTGAGAATTATATGGCTTCCGATCAATCACTGCCGGTGAGCGAGCCGGTAACGGACGCAGCCATCATCACGCCGGCTCCGAAAATCAGAAACCGCAAGAAAATCGTCGATCCGGTGGAGGTCGAGAAGGCCGTCGATGCCCTGTGGGAGGCCGCCGACAAGCCGGAGAGTTTCCGCACCGAACTGCTCGCGTTCCTGCGGCGCACGCTGGATGAAGGCCGGTCCGAGATTGAGCGGCGGTTTCTTGAAAGCAATGACGGTGCCGAAGCGATCCGGGCCAACGCCTATCTGATGGACGTGCTCGTCCTCAGGGCTGCCGAGACGGCGACAAAGAAGATCTACAGGAACGCCAACCCGACCCAGGGCGAGCAGATCTGTGTCGCGGCGGTCGGCGGTTACGGGCGGGGCGAGATGGCGCCTTTCTCCGACCTCGATCTGCTTTTCCTGTTGCCCTACAAACAGACGCCATATAGCGAGCAAGTGGTTGAATATATTCTCTATTTGCTCTGGGATCTCCGGCTGAAGGTCGGCCATTCGACACGCTCCGTCGATGAATGCGTGCGGCAGGCCAAAGCCGATATGACGATCCGCACCTCGTTGCTCGAGCTGCGTTATCTCTGGGGCTCGGAGCCGTTGTTCGCCGATCTGCGTGAGCGTTTCCGCAAGGATGTCGAGACCGGCACGGCCATGGAATTCGTCGAGGCCAAGCTGCTGGAGTCGGAAGAGCGGCATGACCGGCTCGGTGATAGCCGTTACGTTATCGAACCGAACATCAAGGAGAGCAAGGGCGGGTTGCGTGACCTGCACCGGCTGTTCTGGATCGGCAAGTATGTCTACAAGGTCGACAAGGTGAAGGATCTGGTGGACCGGGGTGTTCTGACGGCGGCGGAAGCCCGCAAGTTCGCCAAGGCCCAGAAGATGCTCTGGACCATCCGCTGCCACCTGCATTATCTGACCGGCCGGGGCGAGGAGCGTCTGACCGTCGATCTGCAGACCGAGATCGCCAAGCGCATGGGCTATACCAACCGGGCCGGCGCGGTCGCGGTCGAGCGCTTCATGAAGCACTATTATCTGACATCCAAGGATGTGGGCGATCTGACCCGGATCTTCTGCGCCAATATCGAGGCGGAAAACCAGAAGCGGCCGCGCCTCAGGCTCTCCTGGGCGTTTTCCCGCAAACCCGAGGTCGGTGATTTCCAGGTCGATGGCGACCGCCTCAATGTCACGGACGATGAGATGTTCGCCCGCGACCCGGTCAATCTGATCCGGTTCTTCCACACGGCACAGAAGCATGATCTGGAGCTGCATCCCCATGCGCTTCGGCTGGTGACGCAGAACCTGAAGAAGATCGACAAGGACTTGCGCAAGAACGAGGAGGCAAACCGTCTCTTCGTCGAGATGCTGGAGGCGCCGCAGGGGCCGGAACGGATCTTCCGGCGGATGAACGAAGCCCAGGTTCTCGGCCGATTCGTGCCCGATTTCGGCCGGGTCGTCGCCCAGATGCAGTACGACATGTATCATGTATACACGGTCGACGAGCACACCATCGTCATGCTCGGTATCCTGCACAAGATCGAGAAGGGCGAGCTGGCGAAAGCGGTCCCGATCGCCAGCGATGTCGTGCACAAGGTGCTGTCGCGCCGGGCCCTCTATGTCGCGGTCTTCCTGCATGACATCGCCAAGGGCCGGGGCGGCGATCATTCCAAGCTCGGCGAGCGGGTGGCCCGGCGGCTTTGTCCGAGACTGGGGCTTACGGATGAGGAAACCGAGACCGTGGCCTGGCTGGTGCGCTGGCACTTGCTGATGACCTATGCGGCCTTCAAGCGCGACGTGAACGATCCGAAAACGGTGCAGGACTTCTCCGCCATCGTGCAGTCGCCGGAACGGCTGCGTCTGCTGCTGGTGCTGACCGTTGCCGATATCCGCGCGGTCGGCCCGAATGTCTGGAACGGCTGGAAGGCGGCATTGCTGCGCGAGCTTTACTGGGCGGCGGAGGCCAATCTCTCCGGTCTTGGCGAGGAAGCGGGCCGTAAAAGGCGTACGGAAGAAGCCAGGACGGCTCTGGCGGAAATGCTGCCCGACTGGAGCCAAGAGGATATCGAGCACCATCAGGCGCTTGGCTATCCCGATTACTGGCTGGCTTTCGATGCGGAAACCCATGCCCGCCATGCCCGCATGGTGCATGCGGCGGAGGCTGAACAGCGCGACCTTGCCGTCGAGAGCCGGGTCGACACGGCCCGCGAGGTGACGGAAATCACGGTCTATACCACTGACCATCCGGGCCTGTTCTCGCGGGTGACCGGGGCAATGGCGGTTTCCGGTGCGAGCATCGTCGATGCCCGGATCGCCACTTTCAGCAATGGCATGGCGCTGGATGTGTTCTGGATCCAGGACGAGGACCGCAAGGCGTTCGACCGGCCGGACAAGCTGGCGAAACTCTCCGTTGCCATCGAGCAGGCATTGACCGGCCGGTTGAACCTGTTGGCCGAACTGGTGAAACGCCGGCGCAATATCGAGCGCCGGGCGCGGGTCATGAAGGTTCCGACCCGGGTGCTGATCGACAACAAGGCAAGCGTGACCCACACCGTGATCGAGGTGAATGCAACGGACCGGCCCGGCGTGCTCTACCGGATCGCGCGGGCGCTCCGGGAGATCAAGCTGCAGATCTCCTCGGCCAAGATCTCGACCTATGGGGAGAGCTTTGTCGATGTGTTCTATGTGAAGGATCTGTTCGGATTGAAGATCGATTCCGAGACCCGGATTCAGGAAATCCGCAATGCCTTGCTGACGGCTCTGGCCGAGGACGCCGCTTCTCCCCCCGGGGAAAGCACCTCGTCTTGAGCGCCGCGATCACGCCCAGATTGACGCGTATTTCTCTCCCGTTCCTGATTTGCAGACAGAGCTGACATGTCCCTGATCCGCGCCGCCGCGACCGTCGGCAGTTTTACCATGATAAGCCGGGTTACCGGCTTTGTGCGCGATGTGCTGATCGCCGCCATTCTTGGCGCCGGACCAGTGGCGGACGCTTTCTTCGTGGCCTTCAAGCTGCCGAACTTCTTCCGGCGGCTGACGGCGGAGGGCTCTTTCACGGTTGCCTTCGTGCCGCTCTTCGCCGGCACGCTGGAGGCGGATGGCGTGGCGGCGGCCAAGCGTTTCGCCAGCGACGTGCTGGCCATGATGTGCGCCGCGCTGCTGGCCCTGACCCTTGCCATGGAACTGGCCATGCCCTGGGTCATGCATGTGCTGGCGCCGGGTTTTGTTGCGACTCCGGATCGATTTGCGCTGGCGGTCGAGCTGACCCGCATCACCTTCCCCTATCTGCCGCTGATCTCCCTTGTCGCACTCTATGGCGGCATCCTGAACAGTCTGGACCGGTTCGCGGCCATGGCGGCGGCACCGATCCTGCTGAACCTGATCCTGATCGGCGCCATGATCGGTTTCGCGGACCGGCTGGAGACACCGGGCCATGTGCTGGCCTGGGGTGTGGCCGCGGCCGGTTTGGCACAATTGATCTGGTTGATCATGGCGGCCCGGCGTGACGGCTGGACTCTCACGCTCCGCCTGCCGAAAGCGACGCCGGGCGTGCGCAAGCTGTTCCGGCTGATGCTGCCGGCCATGCTCGGTGCCGGGGTGATGCAGATCAACCTTTTGATCGACATGGTACTGGCCTCGACCCTGCCGCTCGGCTCGATCTCCTTTCTCTATTACGCGGACCGGGTGAACCAGCTTCCGCTCGGGGTTATCGGCGTGGCCATCGGCACCGCGCTGCTGCCGATGCTGTCCCGGCAATGGCGGGCGGGTGATGGCGCGGCGGCGCTGGAAACCCAGAACCGGGCACTGGAATTCGGCGCCCTGCTGACCGTCCCGGCCGCAATTGGCATCGGGGTGCTGGCAACCCCGATCATCACGGTTCTGTTCGAGCGCGGCGCCTTCGAGGCCACAGATACGGCGGCCACGGCGGCGGCGATGATCGCCTTTGCCGGTGGATTACCGGCTTTCGTGCTGGTGAAAGTGCTGCAGCCCGGCTTCTTCGCGCGGGAAGACACCAGGACGCCGGTCAAGGTTGCCGCGGCGGTCGTTGTCCTGAATCTCGTGCTGAACCTGATCCTGATGCAGTATCTCGCCCATGTCGGTCTGGCTCTGGCGACGGCGATTTCCTCCTGGATGAACGCGCTGGTGCTGGCCCGTCTGCTTGGCCGGGACGGCGCTTTCCATCTGGATGCCCGCTCCCGCAGACGGCTGCCCCGGATCCTGCTCTGTGCCGCACTGATGGGCGGCTGTCTTTATGGTGCGCTTCATTTCGTGGAGGGGGCGGCCCCCGGTCTTTTCTCCGGCGCCGCCACCGGGATCGCCGGTCTGATCGCCTTGATCCTGCTGGCGCTTGCCATCTATTTCGGCGCGGCGTTCATCACCGGAGCCATGCGTTTGTCGGATATCCGCGGGGCGCTCCGCCGTAACCGCGGCCAGAGCTGAACCAGTCCGGCCTTGACCGCCAGCCAGCCTGCCGCAATAAATCAGGCCCTTTTTCGCTTCAAACCTATGGATCGCGTCAGATGAACCGCATCTTCTCGGGCGTTCAGCCCACTGGTAACCTGCATCTTGGCAATTACCTCGGGGCGATCCGCAACTGGGTGCAGTTGCAGCGCGACTATTCGTCGATCTTCTGCGTTGTCGACATGCATGCGATCACCATGCCACCGCATGATCCGGTGGAGTTGCGCCGCGCCACCCGCGAGGTCGCGGCCGGCATGATCGCGGCCGGGGTCGATCCTGACGATTGCATCATCTTCAACCAGTCCCAGGTCCCGGCCCATGCCGAGCTGACCTGGATCTTCAACTGCGTCGCCCGCATCGGCTGGCTGAACCGGATGACCCAGTTCAAGGAAAAGGCCGGCAAGAACCGCGAGAACGCGACCGTCGGTATCTACGATTATCCGGTGCTGATGGCGGCCGACGTGCTGGTCTACAAGGGCACGCATGTGCCGGTCGGTGACGATCAGAAACAGCATCTGGAGCTGATGCGCGACACCGCGCAGGCCTTCAACTCCATGTATGGCGTCGATTTCTTCCCGCTGCCTGAGCCGATGATCTTCGGCTCCGCGACCCGGGTGATGAGCCTGCGGGACGGCACCAAGAAGATGAGCAAGTCCGATGTCTCGGAATATTCGCGCATCAACATGACGGACGAGGCGGACGACATCGCCCAGAAGGTCCGCAAGGCCAAGACCGACCCGCTCCCGATCCCGGAGACGGTGGAAGAACTGGCGGACCGGCCCGAAGCCCGCAACCTGATCTCGATCTATGCGGCGCTTTCGGGTGTCGAGGCAGATGCGGTGCTGAAGGATTTCGCCGGCAAGGGCTTTGGTGATTTCAAGAAATCCTTCGCCGAGCTTGCGGTCGAGGTGCTGGGGCCGATCGGCTCCGAGATGAAGCGGCTGACGGACGATCCGTCCTCGGTGGACGCGGTTCTGAAGAAAGGCGCCGAGCGGGCCCGGGAAATTGCCGAGCCGGTCATCGAGGAAGCCAAGGAAATCGTCGGCTTCCTCAAGCCGTAGCGGTCTCGACGCCATAGGGCGCGAAGATTTCCACAGGGTCTCGCAGGCCGCGGATGGGATGCCGTCCGAGCGGTTTTACCGGCAGCTTGGCCATGCTGGCGATCAGGCCCGATGCGATGATCGGGTGACCCAGCTCCTTGGCAAGACCCTGCAGCCGGCTGGCCAGATTGACGGCTGGCCCGATAACGGTGAAATCCAGCCGGGTCGGGCTGCCTATATTGCCGTAGCTGACATCGCCGACATGCAGGCCGAGGGCGTGTTCGATCACCGGCTTGCCGTACTTCTTGCGGATTGCATTGCGCCCGCGCAGCAGGGTCTGTGCTTCCATCGCCGCTTTCAGGGCGGCGTCGGCATCCTCGGCGGCATCGCCGGAGCCGAGCGGGAAGATGGCGAGCAGCCCGTCGCCGATAAATTTCAGGATCTCTCCGCCGCGCTCCTCGATCGGCTGCGACATGATCTCGAAATAATCGTTCAGCAGCGAGATGATCTCGATTCCGGGAAGGGCATCGGAAGCGGCGGTAAAGCCGCGCACATCGGCATAAAGGATGGCCGCCCGGATGGTCTCGCTGCTGCCGCGCCGGATGGCGCCGTTGAGCACCCTGCGGCCGGCATTGTGCCCGAGATAGACCTGCAGCAGTTCCTCGGTCAGTTTCTGCCGTTCCAGGATCTCGATCCTGAGCGCCAGGACGGGCAGCAGACCATCCAGGATGCTGAGTTGCTCCGTGCTGAAACCGTCCGGAGCATCGGTTGTCCAGGTGATGAAATGGATCTCGCCATCGCTGAATTTCAACGGCATCGCCACATAGTCCGTTGCGCCCTGCTCCTTCAGGTCGGCCAGCACGGGATAGTCCAGCGGGACGGCCGGGTCCGCCAGCCGCCGCCGGATCGCGCCCGCGCCATTGAAGATGACGGGCAGCGGGCTGGCCTTGAAGCTTTCCGACTCCTCAATGCCGTGCAGCACCATGAGTTCTTCCGGGTCGCGCATGGTGTTGCGCCAGATCACGGTGCGGCCGCTCGCCTGCGGATGCAGCGTCCGGATAAAGCAGGAGGCGCGCTGCAGCGGCATGCCCTGGGCGACAAGCAGATTGCAGAGATCGCGCATCAGCGCCCGCATGGAAAGGATGCCGCCGGAATGTTCCAGCAGCCAGCGCTCGGGTGCGAGTGCCAGGCTCTCTTCCGTCAGCGAGCTGCCGGCGGGAAGCTGATCAACCAGGTCCGCGCCGCGATGCATGACGCGGATATGCGGCCGTTTCGGGTCTTCGGGGAATTTTTGTGCCAGCGCGGCTCTCCGTTGCTTGCCCGGTGCCTGCTTTGGAAAGACTGTCTTTCCTTGCGCCGGAACGGCAATTTGATGATAAGGCAGAAGGCAGTTGGACGATTGCAAAAAGTAGGCTTGAAATCCGCGTCCGCAAGATCACTCTATATAGGACCAAATTGGTGCCCCCTGCGTGCGGCACTCAGGCCCTCGACGGCACCGGCGCCCGGCAGAGAAGGCGCTGGCCGGAGTGAGCCTCTCAAGGAGAGAACGGAATGTTCATTCAGACTGAAGAAACGCCGAACCCGGCGACACTCAAGTTCCTTCCCGGACGGGATGTCATGGGAGTTGGAACCGAGGAGTTTCGCTCCGAGGAAGAGGCGGCTGGTAAATCACCGTTGGCCGAGCGGCTGTTCGATGTCGACGGGGTGACCGGCGTTTTCTTCGGCGGTGATTTTGTCACCGTGACGAAGCGCGACGACAAGGAATGGTATCTGATGAAGCCGGCCGTGCTCGGCGTCATCATGGAGCATTTCACGGCGGGCCGTCCGGTCGTCACCGGGAGTTCCGATGCAGGTCATGCAAGTGACGGCGAGGATACCGAGGTGGTTTCCCAGATCAAGGAATTGCTCGATACGCGGGTGCGCCCGGCGGTGGCCATGGATGGCGGCGACATTGTGTTCGAGAGCTTCGACGAAGGCGTGGTCACGCTTTACATGCGCGGCGCCTGTGCCGGCTGCCCGAGTTCGACGGCAACCCTGAAGATGGGTATCGAGAACATGCTGCGCCACTATATCCCGGAAGTCCGCGAGGTTCGCGCCGCAGCCATGTAGCGATGGCATGCCGTGAATAGCAGCTATGCCGGAAACGCGGTGGCGCTGCATAAACGGCAGAGTTATCTAAAATGCCGTTCACTGTCGGCAGAATGCGGCGTGGCGCTTCCCTTTAATAACTTTATTTGAGCACATGCCGTCATGTTACACGGGCGCGCTTGTCGGCGGGATGATCCTGCTGGCAAGTCAGATGCCAGGATTCGTTGATCATAATCAGCCAACACCGGCCAGCTTCTCTGTCGAGAAGCCACCGGTCGAGAGCGCGCCGACTCCGGCCGACGCGCCGCTTGACGTCGCGAAGGCTGACGATTTCGAGATCGTGCTGGAAAAATCCGGCTTCGATCTGAAGACTATCCGCCAGGGATCCGAATTGGTTCCGGCCATCTACCTGGCGAGCCTTCCGGCCGATCTTGGTGCTCTTGACCAGGTTCAACGCAAGAAGCAGCTCTTCTTCTCCGCCGTTCTGCCGCTTGTTCTGCGGGCAAATGAAAAGGTCGCACGCGACCGGACAAAGCTGATCCGGTTCCGCGACCGGTTTCTTGATGGCGCCAAGCTGCGCCCGGGTGAGCGCGACTGGCTGCTCGGCCTCGCTGACCGGTACGGTATCGGCGACGGTGATGCGGAGCTCAATGACGGCCTGTTCGCAAAACTCCTTCTCAGGGTTGACGAAATCCCGGTGTCTCTCGCTCTGGCGCAGGCAGCGGTGGAAAGCGGCTGGGGATCCTCCCGGTTCGCCCGCCACGGCAATGCGCTGTTCGGACAGCGGGCCTGGACGGAAAAAGCCGGTATCACCCCGAAAGAACGGGCCAGCGGCGAGAAGCACGTGGTGCGCAAATATGAAAGCCTGCAGGGCTCGGTTGTGTCCTATGTCCACAACCTGAACACCCATCCGAGCTATCGTGATTTCCGGCTGCGCCGGGCCTCACTGCGGACAGCGGGGCGGGCACTTGACGGCAAGCTGCTGGCCGGCGGCCTGCTCTCCTATGCGGAAATCGGTCAGGCCTATGTCGATATGCTGCGCCATATGATCGACAAGAACCGGCTTGACGATTTCGAGGGGGCAATCCTCGAACGCCGCCGCGTCGTGACCGCTTCCAGCTAAGCTCTCAAAGGCGCGTTTCGGCGCAATTGCGTTCCGGGGTTACTTCGGAACGACGAACTGGGAGCCGAACCAGCGCCACCTGTTGTCCGGTCCGGGCATGGTGCAGTTGATGCGCGAACGACCTGGCGGGAAGGCCTGCTTCAGCCGCACTTCGACCCGCTGTTCAAGATATTCCAGATGGGTCTCGCCTTCGCTCGACGCGAAGCAGGAAAGACTGCCCGGATCGCCGATGCTGCTATCCAGCGTAAAGCCAAAAGCCGGGGGATTTTCGCCCAGCAGCGTGTCCTTCGGCAAGACGTCCGACACAGGCAGCGGCAGGGCGTTGGTGACCAGACGGAAGCGATCGATCCCGCCATACCGCTCATTCAGGGCGAAGCGCGGCAGGGTGAAATGGTCCATGCCGTCATAGGCGACACCCGAATGCTGACCGAACGCCGCACTGAATCCGGCTTCGGCGACGGCCTGACGCACCATCAGGCTGTATTCGCCATAGGGATAGGCGAAAAGGCTCGGCTTTTCTCCCAGCTCTTCGACAAAACGCTGGTTCGAGTCTGCCAGCTCGCGCTTCAGCGCCTGCCGGTCGAGCGTGGTCATGTGCGGGTGGGCCTGGGTCTGGCTGCCGATGGTTACGCCGGCCTCTTTCAGCTCCCTGATCTGGTCCCAGCTCATGTAGCCCGGAATCTTGCGGTCGATCACGCCGGTCGCGACGAAAAGGGTAAAGGGCAGGCCGGCGGCTTTCAGCCGGGGCCAGGCATGCTCGTAAACAGAGAGATAGGCATCATCGACGGTGATCGCGATGGTTCGGTCGGCAAGCGGCTTGCCGGTCTTCAGCGCCTCGACGATTTCGGGGAGCGGCCGGACCGTGTATCGCTCTTTCTTCAGCTCTTCGAGATGTTCCTCGAACTGCGCGATGCGGATACTGGTCGAGGGATAGTCGTTCTCGCCGAAACGGTGATACATGGTCACAATGGCGCCGGAAACTTCTTCGGCGGCGGCAGGCCTGTCCGGGGCGCCTGAAAGGCAGGCAACAACTGTCAGGGCGGCCATGATGGCTGTCCGGGTCTGTCTCGGCATGGAAGCTCCACAACGGAATGCGCGGTGAAAGTGCATGCGGTACGGCATAAAAGCTATATTCCCTTGCTCTCGTCCGCCAACGTGGTTTACAGGCGGCGATGCGACTGGAAAAGTTGCACTTTCAGGCCGCTCTGTCACCCTAACATACGCTATTTGCGGCGGAAATTAAGATGCTCTCTGCTTCCGGGACAATTCTCGGTATCGATTCCAGCACCGGCGCCTGCTCTATCGCGGTGTGCCGTGGCGGTGTTGTGCTGGCTCATTTGCGCGAAGAGATGACGCGCGGCCAGTCCGAACGCCTGGCTCCGATGGCGGAGACGGGACTTGCAGCAGCGGGACTCGGCTTTCCCGATCTGGATGCCATCGCCGTGACCCGTGGTCCGGGGTCTTTCACCGGTCTGAGAATCGGTCTGGCCTTTGCCAGGGGGCTTGGGCAGGCGCTTGATATTCCTGTTATTGGCGTCACCGGGTTCGATGCGGTGGCGCGCGCCGTTCTGTCCACGGACGGGCATGCCGGGTGCGGTGTCGCCGTTATCCTGGAAAGCCGCCGGGCGGATCTGTTCGTGCAGCTTTTCGGCCCGGACGGCCTGGATGACGGGCAGCCTTTTGCACTTCCTCCCGAAGAGATCGCCGCACGATTGCGGCAGCATGACCGGTTTCCGCTGATGCTGGCCGGTGACGCCGCGGACAAGGTCGGTGCGGTCCTTGAGGGCGCGGGCGTTTCAGTGCGGCGCAGCGCCGTTACGGCGCCCGATGCCCGGGAGGTTGCGCTGATCGGCCTGGAGCTGGGCGCCGGGGCGGATATGCCGCCGCCGCAACCGCTTTATCTCCGTGCACCGGACGTGACGGCGCCGAGGGCGGGATGATCGAGGTGGCCGGCTACAGGCTCGTGCGGGATATCGAGACCTATCTGGACGACGCGTCGGGCCTGCATGGCGCAATTTTCGACAGGCCCTGGTCCCGGGATGATCTTCAGGATTTGCTGGTTATGCCCGGCACAAGCGGCGCGGCCATCCTGTCCGAAGGGAAAGGCCCGGCCTTTGCCGGCTTCGTGCTTTACCAGTGTGTGGGGGATTTCGCGGAGATTCTGACGCTGGCGGTGGCGCCGGACCATCGGCGCCGGGGTTTTGGCCGGTGGCTGATGCGGGAAGCGGCCGAGCATGCCGCCGCGGCGGGCGCAGAGAAGCTGCTGCTGGAAGTGCAGGACGGGAACAGATCGGCCATAGAGCTGTACGAAAGCCTGGGAATGACCACCTTCGACCGGCGGCGAAACTATTACAAAAGTGCGGATGGCAGCCATGCCGATGCCATATTGATGCAGTTAATCTTCGATATCTGACGATGAACGGCGCAGCGACTGCCGTGGTTCGGCAAAACAGTCCGGATTCATGCGGGTTTTGACTGCAATCAGTTTGTCACGAGACTGTGGGAAAACTGTCACCGTTCGGTCGGTATAAGCGGGCATCGGGTGGGTTCCTGAGGACCTCTCCGGCGCGTGTCGACGGTTGGCCCGGGAAGGTTTCTCTCGCGACTGGAGTACGCGTAACCCATATCAGAGGAATGAGAGCGTCGCAGCGGTGCTGTAAGCTCCGAAGGTCTGCGACCCCGCGACAATAGGGATGCTAAATATCATGGGATTCTCGATTCCGACGAGATCGGCACTTTCCGAAACCGCGATGAGCGAAACCCCACGGGCCATTATCTCCGAAGCGGAGCCCCTGGCGGATCAGACTCTCGTCTCCGGCTCGCTCGAAGTGAAACTTGCGACAACCGAGGAAGATATCAACGCGGCCAAGCGGCTGCGCTACCAGGTCTTCTATGAGGAAATGGGCGCGATCCCGTCGCCGGATGCGCGGCTGAGCCGTCTGGATGAAGATGCGTTCGACGATGTCGCGGATCATCTTCTGGTACTGGATCATACGCGCGGCAAGGGTCCTGAGGCCGTGGTCGGCACCTATCGCCTGATCCGGCGTGCGGGCGCATCGATCGCGGGCGGTTTCTACACTGCCGACGAATTCGATATTTCCAGACTGGAGACCCAGCCCGGCGAGATTCTCGAGCTTGGGCGCTCCTGCACGGCGGACGGCTATCGCACCCGGCCGACCATGCAACTGCTCTGGAAGGGCATTGCCGCCTACGTGTTCCAGAATGACATTTCCCTGATGTTCGGATGCGCCAGCCTGCCGGGGAACGATGCGGCGGCCCTGCAGACCCAGTTGAGCTACCTGCATCACAACCATCTGGCGCCGGAACGGATCCGCGCAACCGCGCTGCCGGAGCTGTATACCGAAATGAATCTGGTGCCCGCCGGGGACATCGACGCGCGCCGCGCCGCGGCCATGCTGCCGCCTCTGATCAAGGGATATCTGCGGCTTGGCGGCTATGTCGGTCACGGGGCGGTGGTCGACCACCAGTTCAATACGACGGACGTCTGTGTCATTGTCGAAACCAGTCAGGTTTCCGACAAGTACTACAAACATTATGAGCGCGAGGCACGCGGGGCGGTTATCCAATGAGCATTGCCGGAGCCATAGAAGAGGTAACGGAAGACGAAGCCTTCATTGATGCCGGCATGCTCGGAACCTGGGATCGTGGTTCCGAGCCGGCGGAAGCCCCGGGCATGGTGGCGCCTTCCAGACCCCTGCTCTGGCGCCGGCTTGCGCTTTACGGGGTGCTGACGGCCTGTCTGTTGCCGCTCCAGATGCTGGCCGTGGCTCTCCGCGCGCCGCTTTCTTCCAGCATTCCGCTTTTCTATCACGGGCTTTGCGCCCGCCTGCTTGGCTTCCGGGTCCATACCCGGGGCACGCCGTTGCGCGATGATGCGGTGCTCTATGCCAGCAATCACGTTTCCTACTTTGATATCGTTGTTCTCGGCAGCCTGCTGCGGGCCAGTTTCATCGCGAAAAGCGAAGTGAAGACCTGGCCTGGCTTCGGGTTGCTGGCCGTCCTGCAGCGCACGGTCTTCGTCGAGCGCCGCCGTGGCCGGTCGAAGGAGCACGCGAATGTCATTGCCGAGCGGCTTGAGGCCGGAGACCGGCTGATCCTGTTCCCGGAAGGCACGAGCAATGACGGCAACCGCACGCTGCCCTTCAAGAGTGCGCTTTTCTCCGCGGTAAAGCCGGCCGCGGACAATGGTCCTGTTGCGGGCAATGGCCCGGTTAATGCGGATATCCGGATCCAGCCCGTCTCGGTGACCTATACCCGCCTGAATGGCATGCCGATGGGGCGCGGGCTCAGGCCGTTCTATGCTTGGTATGGCGATATGGACTTGGTGCCGCACCTGCTCGACGCCCTGTCGCTCGGCCGGGTCGATGTCGAGGTTGAATTCCACGAGCCGGTGGACCCGGCAAACTTCGCCAACCGCAAGGAATTGGCGGCGCATTGTCAGCGCATTGTCGCGAACGGTGTGTCCCGTGCTCTTTCCGGCCGCAGTGGCGCCGCATCCTAGGGCTGTCCCGTTCGTCAAAATTCCGCGCGTCAAGCCGGTGACGCGGCTTGACTGGACGCCTCCCGGTGTTAGCATTTCCGGGATGAACAGAAACGCACGCTGGAATTTCAGTTGCACACGGCGTATTGCTCCCGCCGTACCCCTGAAATTCGACCCTTTGAGCGACCACAAGGCACGGCGCGCGTGAGCAAAAAACTTTATATCAAAACCTACGGCTGCCAGATGAATGTCTACGACAGTGATCGTATGACGGACAGCCTGGTGTCTCTCGGCTATGACCCGGTGACCACGCCGGACGATGTCGACATGGTGATCCTGAATACCTGCCACATCCGGGAAAAGGCGACGGAGAAGGTCTTCTCCGAACTCGGCCGACTTCGTAAGGAAAAGAAAGCCCGCGCGGCGGGTGGCAAGCCGTTGCTGATCGCGGTCGCGGGCTGTGTCGCCCAGGCCGAGGGCGAGGAAATCGTCAAGCGGGCGCCTTATGTGGATCTGGTGTTCGGGCCGCAGACCTATCACCGCCTGCCTGAGCTGGTACGCGCAGCGGAAGCAAAAGCGGCGGATAACCGGGCGACATCGGGTGGACGCGGAACACGCGGGGCCGGTGTCGTCGATACCGACTTCCCGGCGGAGAGCAAGTTCGATCATCTGCCGGAAGAACGGCACAGCAACGCGGCGGCGGCCTTCCTGAGCATTCAGGAAGGGTGCGACAAGTTCTGCAGCTTCTGTGTGGTGCCCTATACGCGCGGTGCGGAGTTTTCCCGCCCAGCGGGCCAGGTACTCGCCGAGGCGCGCCGTCTGGTCGCCGCCGGAACCTCGGAGCTCACCCTGCTCGGCCAGAACGTCAACGCCTATCATGGCGAGGCGGATGGCGGCGAATGGGGGCTGGGCCGCCTGATCCGCGCGCTGGCCGAGATCGACGGGCTGGAGCGTATCCGTTACACCACCTCCCACCCGAACGATGTGGATGACGCGCTGATCGAGGCGCATCGCGACGTGCCGCAATTGATGCCCTTCCTGCATCTTCCGGTGCAGTCCGGCTCCGACAGTGTGTTGCGCCAGATGAACCGCAAGCACGATGCGGATTCCTATCGCCGCATCGTTGACCGTCTGCGCGAGGCGCGTCCGGATCTGGCCCTGTCCTCCGATTTCATCGTCGGTCATCCGGGCGAGAGCGATGCTGATTTTGCCGACACACTCAGACTTGTAACGGATGTCGGCTATGTTCAGGCCTATTCGTTCAAATACAGCCCCCGCCCCGGCACGCCGGCGGCCGGGACGGATCTGCAGATAGATGAGGCCGTGAAGTCAGACCGCCTGGAAACCCTGCAACAGCTTCTGAACGCGCAGCAGCTGGCCTTCAATGTGGCGAGCGTCGGTGCGGTCCAGCCGGTGCTGGTCGAGCGCAAGGGGCAAAAAGAGGGTCAACTTGTCGGCCGGGGACCCTATATGCAGGCCGTGCACTTCTCTGGCCCGGATCGGCTGGTCGGCGCGATTGCCGATGTCCGCATCGAACAGGGATTTGCCAATTCTCTTTCGGGAACCGTGGTGACCGGCGAATGGGCCGGCGCGTCAGGCCCGCCAACGCTCACCTCCGACCATGAAAGGGCGATTGCTTGAGCATCACAGACGAGGCCACCGACGTCATTCATCTGGAATTCACCGACCATGATCTGGTCCCGGCTTTGCTCGGAGAACATGATCGCAATCTGGCAAGGATCGAGCAGAAGCTTAAGGTTTCACTGTCCTGTTTCGGAAACAAGGTCACGATCGAAGGTGACAAGGACGCGGTGGTGATGGCGCAATCGACGCTGACCTCGCTCTACCGCCGGCTTGAAGGCGATATCAAGGCCGGCAAGAAGCTCAAGGCCCTTGATCTCGGGACCGTCGATGCCGCCATGAAGTGGGCACAGAATACCGGCGATGCCGCCAATGGCGACAGCAACGGCTTCAACGACCGCTCCGCTTTCGTGCCGACCTGGAAACGGGCGATCCAGCCGCGCTCGCCGAACCAGCACCGCTATATCCAGGCCCTGTCGAAAGATGAACTCGTTCTGGGCCTTGGCCCGGCGGGCACGGGCAAGACCTATCTGGCTGTCGCCATGGCCGTGTCCATGCTGATGGAGCGCAGGGTTGAACGGCTGATCCTGTCGCGCCCGGCCGTGGAAGCGGGGGAGCGGCTTGGCTTCCTGCCCGGCGACATGAAGGACAAGGTCGATCCCTATCTCCGGCCGCTTTATGACGCACTCTACGACATGATGCCCGGCGAGCAGGTCGAGCGGCGGCTGGCGGCCGGCGAAATCGAAGTGGCGCCGCTTGCCTTCATGCGCGGGCGGACGCTTGCCAATTCCTATATCATTCTGGACGAGGCGCAGAACACCACGCCGACCCAGATGAAGATGTTCCTGACCCGGCTGGGCGAGAATTCCCGGATGGCCATCACGGGCGATCCGTCACAGATCGATTTGCCTTTTGGGGCAAAATCGGGTCTGACGGATGCAATACATGTGCTTGGCCGCATTCCCGATGTCAGCATGATCGAGTTTACAGCCAGGGATGTTGTGCGACACCCACTGGTCACGAAAATCGTCAATGCGTACAGTGAACGTGAATCGGCCCGTCTTGATGGCGGGCCCAGTTAGAGAAACAAATGGAGAGTCCGCGCGTGCCCGACGAACCGGAGCCGAGTAGTAGTAGCTGCCGCAGCGAGATTGCGGCGCAGGATCCGCAGGAAGAGCCGGAGCAACCGGACTCTATTTTCGACATTGCCGTCAGTATTTCCAGCCCTGCCTGGGAAGCGGTTTTACCCGACGCAGAGAGACTCTGTGTCGAGAGCGCCCTTGCCGTGCTCGGGGAGGCGACAAAACCGACCGAGCTCAGTATTGTTCTGAGTTCCGACGCGGATGTCCGTATTCTGAACCGCGATTATCGCGGCAAGGATACGGCAACCAACGTTTTGTCCTTTCCTTCGGGTCTTTCAGCGGACCTCTCCGGAACCGATATGCTTGGCGATGTTATCCTCGCCTTTGAAACCGTTTCCATGGAAGCCGCGCGCGATGGAAAATCCCTGGAGGCCCATTTGAGGCATCTGGTGGTGCATGGCGTGCTGCATCTGCTCGGCTACGATCACGAGACGGAAGATGAAGCCACCGAGATGGAACGCCGCGAGGTCGAGATCCTTGGCGGGTTCGGCATTTCCGATCCCTACACCCCCGTACTGGAGCCGGTCCAATGAGCTCAGCTCCGGATAGCAGGCCGGTGTCGTCCGATATTGTCGGCGTTTCGGATGGCGACGCTTTCGAGCCCGAGGGGCGCCGGGAGCCGTCATGGGGGCGGTTCCGCCAGTTTCTCAAGACGCTGAAGCTCAAGCGCAACGGTGGCGCGTCTGCCCGTGATGCTCTGGAAGAGCTGATCGAGGATGATGGCAACGGAGCGGAGGACGAGGATCTCGCCATTGATCCGCACGAACGGGCCCTGATCCGCAATATTCTCGGACTGCGCGACATCACGGCTGAAGACGTGATGGTGCCGCGTGCGGACATCACGGGCGTTGCGATCGATACCGGCTTCGATGCCCTGGTGACCGACATGGTCAAGGATTCCCATAGCCGGGTGCCGGTTTACCGCGAGACGCTCGATGATGTGGTCGGCATGATCCACATGAAGGACGTGCTGGCGCATGTCCATGAGGGCAAGGACGTGCCGCTCAGCTCCCTGCTGCGGGAAGTCCTGTTCGTTTCGCCATCGATACGGGCGATGGACCTGCTGCAGGAAATGCGCCTGACACGCCGCCATCTCGCGCTCGTCGTGGATGAGTTCGGCGGGGTCGACGGGCTGATTACCATCGAGGATCTGGTCGAGGAGATTGTCGGCGATATCGTCGACGAGCACGATGTCGAGGAAGGTCCGAAGATCGCCATGGTCGGGCCGGACACGGCCGTTGCCGATGCCCGTGCCGAGATCGAGGAATTCGAGGCTCTGTTCGGCAATGTGCTCAATGACGAAGAGCGCGAGGAGGTCGATACGCTCGGGGGCCTGGTCTTCTCGCTTGCGGGCCGAGTGGCTGCCCGCGGG
>TARA_R110002051_G_scaffold6613_2_pt1 | contig 21151 bp, 15 predicted proteins | sample TARA_R110002051 | Tara Oceans TARA_R110002051 (sample SAMEA4397023) | marine metagenome | biome: Polar Biome; feature: [MES] marine water layer (ENVO:01000295) within the mesopelagic zone...; material: water (ENVO:00002006), including particulate matter (ENVO:01000060) such as......
AAAAGCCGCTATTAGCGGCTTTTTTATTTAGATGATTTTCTTTATGACGCGCAGTTTATGCGTATGTGCTTTTTTATCCACATTATAAATACCAGAATGGTCTAATCTGTCAATTCTAACTTTGCCATTAGCGTGAATGATATAATTGTCTTTCATGATAATACCTACATGAGTAATAATGCCTTCACTATTGTCAAAAAAAGCCAAATCCCCAGGTTCGCTTTCCTCTATAAAGCTTAAGGGGTCACCTTGCGTGGCTTGTTGTGAGGCATCTCTTAGCAATTTATAACCGTTGAGTTTATAAACCATTTGGGTAAACCCGGAACAATCAATACCAAAAGGTGTCTTACCACCCCATAGATAAGGAGCGCCTAAATAAATAAAAGCGGTTTGTATTAAGTTTTCTTTTTGTTTTATGCCTTTAACACTACTGCCATCATGTGAATGATTTAAAATAGATAAACCATTTAAAGAAGAACCCAATAGAATAGGGTGTAATTGTTCGTTTTTGTCTTGAATAAATTCTACTAAATCTATAGCTAATTTAGGAGCTTCTTTGTTTAGTAGTTTGTATTGGTCTTCAGCAATTTCAATACATTGTTTATTGTCAATCCAGCCTTCATAAGAATCAAAAGCTAATCTTATTTTATTCCAATTTTTGCGTTGTTCTAGTATTTTAAAAATTTCACCATATAATACTTGCGACACTAGTTCGCTGGTGTCTGCGGGTTCATTTCTAAGAGGAACAATACTTAAGTTACAAATTCCGTATTGCATTAATAAATTATCGTCGTTAAATATTTAAAAATGAAAATGGTCTTTTATTCATTTGAGTTTTTACTGCATACTGCCACTGCATACTGATAACTATTCGCGCTCTATAACAATTGCTGATGCACCACCACCACCATTACAAATAGCTGCAGCTCCAATTTTAGCATCATTTTGCTCTAAAACATTCAATAAGGTGATTAAAATCCTTACTCCTGAACAACCTAATGGGTGTCCAAGTGATACGGCTCCTCCATTCACATTTACATTACTATCATTAAGTCCAAGAATTTTCATATTGGCTAGACCAACAACAGAAAAAGCTTCGTTAAATTCAAAATAATCAACATCATCAATACTAATTCCAGCTTTATTTAGGGCTTTCGGAAGTGCCTTAGCCGGTGCCGTTGTAAACCATTCTGGTTCGTGAGCAGCATCAGCATAACTTTTTATGGTTGCTAAAGTTTTCAACCCTAATTCATCAGCTTTATCTTTACTCATTAAAACTACAGCACCAGCACCATCATTTATTGTTGATGCATTTGCAGCAGTAACTGTTCCGTCTTTAGTAAATGCCGGACGTAATTGTGGTATTTTATCCATTCTCACATTCTTGAACTCCTCATCTTCTACAACAACTATAGACGCTCCACGGCGTTGAGGAACTTCAACAGGTACTACTTCATTATTGAATTTCCCTGATTCCCATGCTGCTGCAGAGCGTTTGTAAGATTGTATGGCAAAGGCATCTTGATCTTCTCTCGAAAACTTATATTTATTGGCACAAGCATCAGCACAAATGCCCATGGCGTTTTCATCGTAAGCATCAACTAAACCATCTTTTTGCATTCCATCAACCAAAGTTGTTGGGCCAAATTTTGTACCCGTTCTAGCATATAGATAATGGGGAATTAAACTCATGTTTTCCATTCCTCCAGCCACTATAATATTGGCGTCTCCAAGGGCAATACTTTGTGCGGCTTGCATTACGGCTTTCATACCTGAAGCACATACTTTATTTATAGTTGTACAAGGCACTGAATTCGGGATACCTGCATAAATGGCAGCTTGTCTTGCAGGTGCTTGTCCTGTTCCTGCCTGTACCACATTGCCCATCAAAACTTCTTCAACTAATTCGGGGTTTAAATTAATTTTATTTAAGGCCCCTTTTATAGCTATAGATCCAAGCTTTGGGGCACTAATTGTAGATAGCGCTCCCATAAAACTACCTATTGGTGTTCTTGCGGCGGCTACAATAACAACTTCTTTACTCATTGCACAAATGTTTAGTTTAGTATAAGCGAAAATAATGATTTTTTGGTAGAAATATATAAGATTCCTTTTTGAACCCAACTCAACTTTTTCTATTTCCTGAAAAATGTTTAAAATTAGCTCATATTTCATCCATTTTCTTATTCGTAGCCCCGAAGCGTCGGGGCTATGCCTTTCAAAAATAGTTTCATCTGAACATCCCGATAGAATATCGGGATTCGGTTAAAAACAAAAAGTAAAGATGAGTTCATTATAAAAAATGGTAAACGGGCATAATTTTATTACTTTTGATTTACTGAATTAATTGAATGAAAGACTTTATAAATAAACTTTATAGAAACCACGCCTTAATATACAAAGTACTTTTGTTTATAGGTACCACATTTTTAATTGTGTATTTATTTCCGAAGAGTGGAAAGTTTAAGTATAATTTTGAAAAAGGTAAACCGTGGCAATCTGAAAGTTTACAAGCACCTTTTGATTTCGCCATAAAAAAAACGGAAGAAGAAATTAATGCCGAAAAGGAAACTATTAGAAATAACGCTATATTATATTTTAATATAAACAGCAATGTTGTTGATAGTGTTAAGCAGGTCTATGAAACTGGGTTCTACAAAGTTTTTTCCGATTCCATTTCAAAAAAACAACTATCTAATATTTACAAAGCTGGAGAAAAAATTATTTCTGAGTTATATTCATTTGGGATTTTAACTGAAAGCTATAATTTTTCAGATGATAAAACAGTAGGTATATTAGATGGTAGGGTAGAAACTAAACGAACCGTTTTTTCAAATTTAATAGAACAAGATGATATTATTTCCACTATTGATAAAGTTTTAAGAAACCTTAATTTAATAAAATATAAAACAGATTTTGTAGCATTATTTTTTGATTTAATAGAACCTAATTTAACTTACGATAAATCTTTTACCGAGAAGGTTTTACGAGAAGAACTCAACAAAATCTCATATGCTCGAGGGAGTATAGAAAAAGAAACCTTAATTGTTTCTAAAGGCGAAGTGGTTGAAGGCGATAAGTTTCAAATTTTACAATCGCTAAAAGCTGAATATGAGTCACAGGTTTGGAGTAAATCCAATTACAATTGGATAATTGCTGCCTATACCTTATTGGTGGCATTGGCACTTTTAATGCTTCTGCTTTTTTTAAGAAAATATAGGATTTCGGTTTTTGAGAATAATACTAAAGTGACGTTTATTTTCTTTAATATATTGCTAATGGTGTTTCTTACTACACTAGTAGTTAACTATAACTCTAAGTATATTTATGTCGTCCCAATTTGTGTTTTGCCCTTAGTGTTAAAGGCGTTTTTTGATGCGAGATTAGGTTTGTTCGCACACGTTATAACAGTATTACTACTCGGTTTTGTAGTACCTAACAGCTATGAGTATATGTTTTTACAAATCATAGCTGGTATTGTAACTATACTTACGGTTTCAGAACTTTATAAGCGTGCAAATTTATTTATTTCTGTGGGTCAAATCACCTTAATTTATATCGTAGCTTACTTTGCATTTTTTGTTATTCATGAAGGGACCATTGAAACTATTGAATGGACGGTATTTGGATTATTTGTATTGGGTGGTTTAGCTACTTTGTTTGTGCAACCCTTAATTTATGCTTACGAAAAATTGTTTGGTTTAGTTTCAGATGTATCTCTCTTAGAATTATCAGATACCAATACAAAATTACTTAAAGAATTATCTAACACGGCACCTGGTACATTTCATCATTCATTAAACGTTGCAAATTTAGCTGAAGCTTCTGCCAATGAAATTAGAGCAAATGCTATGTTGGTTAGGGTAGGAGCGCTATATCATGATATTGGAAAAATGAAGAATCCAACGTATTTTACTGAAAATCAATCCACAGGTATTAATCCTCATGATGAGTTATCTTCAAAAGAAAGTGCTAGGATTATTACTGATCATGTCATTGAAGGCATAGAAATTGCGAAGAAAAATAATTTACCAGACCGTGTAATAGATTTTATAAGAACGCATCACGGTACAAGTGTGGTCTATTATTTTTACATGCAGGAGAAAAATAATTTTGAAGATGTAGATAGACTAGATTTTAGCTATCCCGGACCAAAACCGTTTAGTAAAGAAACCGCTATACTAATGATGTGTGATAGTATTGAAGCGGCATCAAAAAGCTTGAAAGAACCTACATCCACTAAAATAGATGCATTTGTTGAAAACATTATTAACAAGCAGATAGAAGAGGGGCAATTCTTAAACGCTAATATTACTTTTAAGGAGATTGAATCCATAAAGAAAGTACTAAAGCTCAAGCTAGCAAATATTTATCATTTGCGTATTGAATATCCCGAATAATTTTTACAAAAAAGTAAATAAAATAGTTGCGCTCTTATAAAAGATGAATTACATTTGCATCCGCATTTAAATTGCGAAGTTCATAAAAAAGGAGAGGTGCCTGAGTGGCCGAAAGGAACGGTTTGCTAAATCGTCGTACCCCAAAAGGGTACCCGGGGTTCGAATCCCCGTCTCTCCGCAAATTAAAAGATAACCAAAATCGGGGTGTAGCGTAGCCCGGTTATCGCGCCGCGTTTGGGACGCGGAGGTCGCAGGTTCGAATCCTGCCACCCCGACGAACCTAGTAATAGGTCATATCAAAACACTGTTAATCGTATGATTATCAGTGTTTTTTGTTTTATTTGATATCGTTTGACATCTAACAAAACCATATAAAAGGTGTGCAATCAGGTGTACACTTTGTAACTGAAATTGTCGTAATTTTAAAGAGCTTTTAAGAACAATTTGACTTTTGTCTTTGCAAAACATTTGTTTAACTAAAGTCAATAAAAATGCAGACAAACAGCACTTTCTCCATTATTTTCTTCACTAGAAAATCTCGCACTAACCCCAGTAAGTTATCAATCTATGCACGTATCACAGTTAATGGCAATCGGGCAGAAATCAGCCTGAAAAGGTGTGTAAATGTTCTTGAATGGAATTCATTTAAAAATAGAGGCAGAGGAAGCTCTTCAAAAATTCAAATTTTAAACAGGTATTTGGACTATGTATATGGTAAACTACTAGATTGTCACAAACAACTGTTAGAAGAGTTTAAAGTTGTATCAAGCCACTCTATTAAAGCACGTTACTTAGGCGAAGATGACCATCAGAAAACATTAAAAGAGTTAATAGCCTATCATAATACTAATATGGATTCTGTATTGAAGCCAGGAACGATGAAAAATTATTATACTACAGAAAAGTATTTGAATAGATTCTTATTTGAAAAATTAAAAACCAATGATATTTATCTTAAACAATTGAATTATCGGTTCATTACAGATTTTGAGTACTATTTAAGAAATTACCGCAATGCCAAAAAGCAACTGATGCTTACCAATAATGGTGTGATGAAACATTTAGAGCGCTTAAAAAAAATAATAAACCTATCTATTAAGTTAGAGTGGCTTATAAAAAATCCGTTTCAAAAGTTTCAATTAAAATTTGATAAATATGACAGACAATATCTAACAGAACGGGAATTAGGTCTTCTTGAAAACACTTACTTCAAACAAGAACGATTAGAGCGAGTCAAAGATATTTTTATCTTTTCTTGTTACACAGGATTGTCCTATATCGATGTTAAGGAACTGACCATCCATCAAATAGTAAAAAGAATGGACAACAAATATTGGATTCATACCAAAAGGGAAAAAACCAATGAGATAGTTAAAATACCAGTACTCCCAAAAGCATTGGAGATTTTAGAGAAGTATAAGTACAGTTCGGAATTAACAAATGAAACAAGATTATTACCACTTTGTTCGAATCAAAAAACAAATAGTTATTTAAAAGAGATAATGAAGGCTTGTAGGATTCATAAAAACGTTACGTTTCATGTTGCCAGACATACCTTTGCAACCACTGTAATGCTTACCAATGGTGTTCCATTGGAAACAGTATCAAAATTACTGGGGCACACCAAATTGTCAACCACACAAATCTATGCTAGGGTACTGGACACAAAGATTAGTGAGGACATCGATAATCTTTTAGAGCGGTTTGAAAGAAAAAAACGGAATCAGATAAACCAGTCAAACGTTTTTAAAACTGTGGATTCAGAGGCTGGGTAATAATGGCTCTTTTTAAATTAGTAGAGGTTTAAAGGGAGGAGAATCCACAGCTTTAAAAATGCAGCAAGCTCACCAGAAGTGAGCGCGGTAGTATTCATAATATGTGTTATCAGAATCGATTATTTAATTTTTTCTGTAAATTAAAAAAGAAAATAGCCATCTATTTGTAATCTGGAGATATAACATAAGCTTTGGTTCTGCCTTTACCTGTTTGGCACAAAACCCTATAGCTAACAAGTTTGCCTAATTCACTGTTGAGAGTTGGAATACTAATAGATTCTGGTAATAGGGTTCTAATTTTAGAGCTACTAACCTTATTATGTGTAATAACTATGTCTACAATATTTAGTTGTCTGTTAGTCAGATCCATATGCAAACTTAAAGAAATCCTATAAATAATGAAGTGCTACCCATAAATGTGTCTTCTTAGATTTTATGGGTTTGTAAACACTAGGGTAGTTTAGAAGTAATTTCTTCGAAGGTCTCTTGGTTAATATTAATACGATAGTAATTGCTACCAAAACTATTGTTTACAAAACTCGTGTGTTTCAATAGCGCGTTAAAGCTATGTTTTAAATCATGATATTTCTTATTGGATTTCTCATAATTCTCTCTGTAAAAGTCTAACTCTTTGTTTTTTATTTTTTGACCAGACATCCTTAAGCGTTTGCGCTCTACTAATAAAGGTTTCTTATCTTTTTCATTGGCAAATAAAGACTCCAATAGTTCCCTTGTGGGTTTCAGTTGTGTTTGTTCAACATTTCTGAATATTGCAATTACGGCATCTATGCGTTTATTAATTCTATTTGTTACAGAAGTCATATTCTCGTTTAAAATATCATAAGGAGATAGATCATTATCTTCAAAAAAAGCGATCATAAAATCTAAAGTTTCAGAATAGCTTGGACTTATTTTTTTAGAATATTTCTTAAATTTATCAATAGTTTTCTTCTTTAACCGAATGGTATTAAAATCATCCATAATTTATGATATTGTTACAATGAAACGCTGATTTTACTGGGGTGAAAGTTAAATTTACTACAAAAAACTGAAATAGCAGTAATTAAAAGTGTTTTAATTGCCTGAAAGACAGTAAGATATGAATTAGTAACATCGCGCAGCGTGTTACCCTCTTGCTTTTCCCCTTAGTTTGGAATTAACAGTTTTGATAGAGAGGATTTTTAGGATATTAATCATTGTTAATAAGTGAATTTATATTAGGGAAAACTTTAAGATAATAAATTAAAATATTCACAATTGAAGATGATTTTTTTGAATGTCGCATTAAATTTATTGTACAAACGTGTTTTAGTTTATCCAAAACTTTTCAAAAGCACACTTGCTTGCAAAAAATGTTTTCCACTTCTAAAATTAGTTTTCTTCTCAAAATGGAGATTAATGATTTCTCCAAACTTGGTTTTCTGTTCTAGTTTATGGATGAGTTTTAAAATAGCATTAAAATCGCCTTCTAAAGTAAATTGGTAAGTGTTTATTTTTAGATTGTTTTTGCTAATGATATGTGGTTCTAAAAAATCAACAACTTTTAGGTTTGTAGAATCAGCAAAGGTATTTATTGTTTTTAAAAGATTGTTTTGTACTGAGCTTCCATTAAGTTGGTGCTTGTCTAGTAATGTATCATAATACTTCTGTTTTTGTTTTAACAGCGACACTTGCTTTGGAGTATCATTAAATAGAGTTTCTTTTTCTGATAAGCTTCTAAATTCTTTTTTAAGACTAATTGTTTTTGATATAGACAATTGATAGCACAAAATTAAGGCTAATAGAAAACCAACAATAAGCAATATGTTTTTTGTTTTACTGGTCATTTATGACACCTAGTTTAAGACTGAATTTAGAACTTGATTTTGAAAAATCCTCATAACTCAAAATCTCTACTTTATTAATCCATTTGATATTCTCTAAATCTGTCAGCCATTTTGAGAACATATCACTATTGTTAGATTCGCCACTAAGTAATATAGAATTACTATCCACATTTATAGGTTGTTCAGCTTTAATCCGTTTTAATACAGGTTGATAATTTAGCTCTGACAGCAAAATGGAATTTGGCAAACTTTGAACTATTGTATTTATATAGAATGAACTTTTAGAAGAATTTCCTTTAAGCATATCTTCTACCATTTTTTGTGATTTACTTACACTTTCATTAAGCTCAATAATTTTCAATTTTGTGGTTTGATTAATTTGAGAGGTTTGTTGCATAGTTTTAACTTCATTGAAATAATGGTTGAAAACAAAAAAATTAATTGATAGAATGGCTAGTATTAGAATCAAACCAAGCTTTAGAAAAACATTGTAAAACCTAGACTGTTTATAATCATTATTTAAAGAAGTTTTTAGGTCATCAAAATTTGTTATTGGTTTAAAGTTGCTTAGTAAAGGATTCAACGCTCCAGCGCATGAAAGCATTGATTTGTTTGTTATTTCCAATCCATTAACGTTATAGTTTATCGTATTTATGCCTTCTGTTTTTTCAATGGTTTTTATTACCTTGTTTTCAAAATAAACCGATGCATTTGAAGTCGCTATTTTTTCAGTTTTAAAAAAGTTAGAAATACTGGAAATAATAGTATTCCCGAAAGTTATATTGACTATTGAAAAACCATGTTGATTGTAGCCATTTAGCAATTCGTCAATATAGGTCTTTCTGCAAATGGATACGAATTGATTTTTCTGCTGTTTTACAATTTCATAATAAAAATCATCTAAATTAATATTTGGAAAAACCTTGTGGACCACTTTTAAAGTGTCAGCTTCAGAACTTTCTATTTGCTTGGTAAGAACATTATCGTTGTTAATTATTAAACAAACATGTTGTTTTTTTGGAAGCTTAGAAATTGTCTTTTTAAAAGGCAACTCTTCATAGATGTTTTCAATATCTAAAGCACTTTTGTTTTTTTTTAATAAGGTAACGAAATAAACTTCTTTTCCATTTTGCGACGTATGTTCTATCCCGCAAAAGCGATTACCATACTCCAAATATGTTTTTAAATGTTCTAGCATTAATAGATGACTGTTGGTTTTATAAGGACTGTTAATTTAGACTTAGAGTCTTCACGTCTACGTTTACTAAATAACCATTTAATAACGGGGATTCTAGCTAAAAAGGGAACACCAGAACCCGAATCGTTTTTAACCTGTTCTTCTAAACCTCCCAAAACTACAATATCTTGATCTTGGACTCGAATGATGGAGCTAAACTCACGGGAGCTTAAATCTGGAGGAGCATCTTCCGCAATACGAGTACCAAAACTAGATTGTACGACAAAAATATCAAGGGTGACCTGTCCGTCGCCAGATACCAATGGTTTAATGGTCAAACCCAGTTCCGCATCAATAGGTTCATAATTAGTAATCTCTGAAGTTTGTGGATTATCTGTACCGTAAATATTACGCTGGGTTACAGCATAGTAGGAGGTTTGTCCATTAGAAAACGTAGCTCTATGACCATTTAAGGTAGACAGCTTAGGCGTGGAGCGTATTTTTATATTACCGTTGCTTTCCATGGCTTTAATGGTAGCAAAAAAATTAGGCACTACTTTTCCTAAATTGACATGACCAAATCCATCAAACCCGTTTAGCACTCTATTAATTGTTTTTGCGCCCAGTGTCAAATCAGTTTCTGGAAATATTGCTCCACTTGTTTCTCTGGGTTGGTCACCTATTCCCCAACTCACTCCAGCTTCAATAGTTGAGCTTCTGTTAACCTCTATGAGCATGACTTCAATTAGGATAACAGGAACAGGTTTATCAATCTTTTTAATGAATGCTTTAAAGCGTTCAATTTTACTACTTGAACCCATAACATAAAAACTATTGAGCTCAAAATCTACCTTAATATCCAAGTCTTGAATAATTTCATCTGGGAGGACGCTCAATAAAGCTTCTCCTGAATTTTGGGCATTACCAAAACCTGATTGATTATTAGTATTAACGGGTACTCTATTATTATTTGCAGTCCTGTTATTATTTGACCTTAAATTATTGTCAAATTGGTTATTTAAACCATTGGAATATCCATTGTTAAAGTTTGTGTTTCCATAGGAATTTAAACTATTATTAGTTCTACCAACGGTTCTATTTCTATTTGTTCCCCCTGAAGGGTCGGCAAACATTTCTACAGTACGAGAAATTAAATGGATAATTTCTGCCTTACGAACACTGAGTTGGTTTTCTGTTCCAAAAAAATAGGTGGTTCCTTCTTTTTTAAAGGTGAATTTTTGTGAAGAAGTGTTAGAACCCGTATTTTGATTAGAAACATTTCTATTTGAATTTGAACCGCCTCGACCTGGTATCGAATTACTGCCCAGATTCATTTGATTTGAAACATTCTGGGACTCAAAAATCTTAATTAGCAATTCATCAAAAGAAATAGATTTTGTTTTAAATGTAATGTTACCAGCTTCATCTAAAGGGGTTGCCGTAAATATATCCAAACTGAGTTCTACTCCTAAATCATTTATAATATTTACAATGGGCGTATTGCTAAAATCTACTTCAAGTAATTTGCTGTCAAAATCTAAAACTTTAAAAGTTAAATCAGATTTTCTTCTACTGGCTTGTTTTATACCTGAGCCGTCTTCGAAAGGTGTATTATCTTCAAATACATAAAAGTTATCTTTTGTTTTTTCAACAAATAGATTATTGGCTAGTGCCAACTTATCAAGAGCTGCATCAAAAGGGGTGTCATTTATATAAAAGGTAAGCGTTTTGTTTTCCATACCAGGTGTAAAGACTAAGTTCTTACCTGATTCATCCATAATACGCTTAAAAACATCATATAATTTATCGCCTTTAGCATCTATACTAATGGTGCTTTCGTCAGGGTTGTAGATAACGGGAACAATGCGATTTTTCGCTTCCTCTATTGGTGCTATATACTTTTTTACGGAAAGAATATTGCCAGTAAAATCTATGGTTAAACTATACTCTTTACATATAAATACCAGTAAATCAGTAACGGTAACATCAGAAAAATTATTGACTATAGAAATATTTTCAAGCCCCGAACCAATGTTAATATTTACTTTATGAATATTAGAGACTGCTAATAGAAAATTAGGCAAAGTAATATTACTAACACTAATCTCCGTTTTTACTTGCTCGGTTAATCCTGCATTATCAACAGCTAAAATCTCCAACTGATTTTTAATCGTTTGTATCCGAGAATCGTTGTTTTGAGCAAAACTGAAGCTAACAAATAACAATAAGATGAATAGTGATTTTTTCATTCTGATTTCAGGTTTACCCATTTTAAATTTTTAACCAATAAGTAACGCGTAAACTTCATCAATAGAAGTTATACCTTGTTTGACTAGATTAATGGCATTATATTTTAACGTACTTATTTTATTATCCTCTAAATACGTGTCTATTTCTAATTCATTATTCTTTATATGAGGTATTAATGTTTTTGTTATCGGAATAATTTCATAAATAGCTTTTCTACCTTGATAGCCTGTGTGATAACAATTATGGCAACCTATAGGGGTATAGTGTTTTAATAAGCCTTTAGGAACACTAAAATTTTCAGGGAGTATATCTTTAGATATGGAAGCTTCTTGTTTACAGTCCTTACATAACTTTCTTACCAAGCGTTGGGCAATACTAACGTTTAAGGTACTTGCAATTAAAAAAGCAGGAATGCCCATATCTATTAATCGAGAAATGGTAGCCCAAGCAGAATTTGTATGAATGGTAGACAATACCAAATGCCCAGTTAAAGCTGCTCGAATTGCCATATTTGCTGTTTTTACATCACGTATTTCACCTACCATAATAATATCGGGGTCTTGCCTTAAAAATGTGCGGAGCGCACTGGCAAAATCCAAACCAATATTCTCTTTTAATTGGACTTGATTAATACCTTCCAAAGTATATTCAATAGGGTCTTCAATGGTTACAATATTTGTTTTGTCATCATTAAGAAGTTTTAAGGTAGCGTATAGAGTTGTTGTTTTTCCAGACCCTGTTGGCCCAGAAATGAGCACGATACCATTGGGGTTTTTTATAGCTTCCTTATAGGTTTTTAGCTCTTCTTTTGTAAAACCCAAATCCTCTAAATAGATATGATTGGCATCCTTACTTAAAATACGTAGTACTATTTTTTCGCCATGAAGTGTTGGTAAGCTGGACACACGAATATCAAACTCATCCTCCCGATAGCTATCGGGATGGTTTTTAACGGTAATACGCCCATCTTGAGGTAAGCGTTTTTCAGAAATATCTAAACCTGCTTTAATTTTTAACTGGTTAATTATAACGGGGTATTCCTCCAAAGGAATAATATAATGTTCCTTTAATTTTCCATCTAAACGAAAACGTACTCTACAGGTGTGTTCATAAGGCTCAAAATGGATATCACTACTCCCAATATCTTTTGCAGAGAGTAAGAGTTTTTCTAAAAAGTCATTACAGTAATTCAGGTTTTCTATCTGATTTTTACCCCGTTTTCTAAAATTGGTAGCCAGATACTGTTTTATGGTTTCTGTAGTTTCTGGAATCAGTTCAATCTGCTTTCCAAAAACAACACGTAATTCTCGTTTTAAATCCTCAGAAACGTTGTCTGATTTAAATGTCAGTGTACCATTATGTGCTTCAATAGGAATAATATGGTACTGATAGGCTTGCTCACTTGTTATGAGTTGCAATAAATGTGTTGCTATGTTTAAATCGTTTTCTAATATCATTATAAAGTGTATAAACCATCAATGAATCCAAACCAATAGGATATGTAGGTGATTGAAAAAAACAGACTCATATAACCTGCCAATGGAATCGTATTAAAAGTGGATTTCCTTTTTACCAACAAATGCAGGACTAATGAAAAAAAAAACGAACTAATGAAAACAACTATAAAAGAGACCGTTGAAAAAGAGAGAGTCAACCCAAAAAAAAGCAATATATCACCCAAACCAATAGCCTCTGAAAACTTAGATTTTAGCTTTAATCTTGAATACATATAGATGATAAGGATAAGTGTACTCACAAAAACCACATTCATTATTACCGCATTTAAAAATAATTCAGAAAGTGAATTTTGATAAAAGAGTAAACCACATAAAACACATACTGATACAATTAAAAACCAATAGACTTGTCGCTCTTTAATATCTTGAAAGCCAATAAAGGCAAACATTAAAATCAATACTAGCTTTAAAGTTAAGGGAATGAACATTAGTCTTTAACGGTTTGTTTAGGTGTTCCTGTTTCATCAATTTCCCAAACATTAAAAATGCCATCCCCATCAAAATCGGTAATTGCCGTTGCTCTGGCTTTAAAGCTATTATTTGTAGCCGTTAGTATTTCATAAGTATAGTTACTGGCACCATTTTCTTTTACTGTCTTTGGGGCTTCAAAATCTATATCACTAAAATCAAATGCATATTTCGAATACATATACCTATAAGACGTTTGCGAATTATAAACATACTTTAACTGCGTTTGTGCCTCAATGCTCTTGGTCTTACTTATTAAAGGCATCAAATTTGGTAAAGCCAATAATAATAGAATACCTATTATTATTAGTACAATTAATACCTCCTGTAAGTTGTAAGCGGGGAGTTTTTGATTTACTTTCATTGGAATTTCTTTTTAAAATTATAAGCAGTTAAGCCATTTATAAAAACCCACTTTCTCTTGCCAGCCTTAATAATACCTTATCAGATTTCTTATCGTTGTTGAAAATCTGATTCAGGCGTCGCTTTCTGCGCTCAATGCCCGCTTGGGATAGGTGGACAATGTCTGGCAACTCTTTGGTTTTTGCGCCAAGTGATAAGTGGTAGAGCATTTGTCGGTCAATATTATCCAAGTTGAAATCATTTGAGATGTGCTGTCTAACGAGTTTTAAAATAGGTTTACTGTAAAAAGGGACATCGCTGATAACATTTAACACACCCTCCGTTAAGATTTTAAAATCCAAGTCGTTTTTAAGTAACAAGGCATCGGGCTTGATGGTTTTTAAAATATTTACCAGCCTATAATTATTCTCCAAATGCGTGGCGATGATAATTTTCACTTTAGGGAACAAAGACTTTAATTTAATCCCTAAATCATCTCCTGAAACCAGTTTTCTGTCTTTTGAAGGGGGCAAACTGATGTCCAAAAACACCAAATCAACGATGTAATGATGCACGGCATGCTCAATTTCTCTGTTGCCTTCTTCACAGTTTTTAGCGGTCCTTATCTTAAAACCCAGATTACCATCGTTTGAAGAAATATGGTCTAAAACCCTTCTGTATCCTTCGATAATAAATGGATGGTCTTCAATAATTAGGGTGTTCAGTGGGTTCGTCATATTGCACATTTTTTGCACTCACAAAAAACAAGGGTTTGCGTATGCTGTTTCTTGAATATTATACAAAGACAACAAAGCTATTTATATATAATCAGAAAAAAGTAAGGCAAACCCTTACTTTTAGTAAGGGTTGGGTTTTTAAATATTTTATACTAAAAAATTGTCACTAAGATAGGAATTACTTGACTAATATAGAAAAAGAAAATGAAATTTCAAGCCCCTCACATTTGTATGGGAAAGCCTTACTATTTAATTAATAGTACTTTCTAATTTTAACCCAATAGATTCTTTGATAACCGACTTAAACTTTTATACTTATGAATAAGCTTTTATATTTTATAGCTCTGTTAATATCTGTTCTTTTTATAGATACATTTCATGCCCAGGAACAGGAATTACCCGTTTTAATTCCAAATTCACCAGAAGCCACGGAGTTTCTTAAACATGGCAATACATCGGTAAGTATGTATACAGGTTCACCAAATATTGGAATACCCATATATACCATACAAGGGAAAGAATTTAGCTTGCCAATATCTTTAAATTATGATGCTGGCGGTATAAAAGTAAATCAAATTGCTACACAGGTTGGGCTCGCCTGGTCTTTACAAGCTGGGGGTGTTATTTCTAGAATCACTAACGGGAAGCCTGATCATGTAATCGGAGGGGCAACAGAATATTATGGTAGTTATTATACCCATTATGATAAGTTAAGTGCATTTTACCAAACTACCCCTTTGGAAAATCAAATATACCAACCTGTAAATCCATCATATTTTTCCACTTTAGCAGAATATTTTTTATTTGAACAGGAAGATATTCTCAGTGGAGAATTAGATACACAACCAGACTATTTTTCTTTTAACGTGGGGAATATTTCTGGCTCTATATATATAGACCCCGTTTCTGGAGAAGCTAGATGTAATAATGGTAAGAATTATAAGGTTTCTTATACAGGTTCTCTTTCAAATTTTACTGGTGGTGGTATTATAAAATGGCATATTATAGATGAGCTTGGGAATCAATATTTTTTTGACAAATATGATACAACAAGAACACTAATTGATTCATCTGGTGAGGATAATAGTAAAACCTTTATATCTTCGTGGCAGTTGACCAAGATTATTTCTGCTAATGGCATAGATATACTTATATTCAATCACTCATTTTCGAGTTTCTGGCAAAATGAAAAATATGTTCCTGCAGCTGTATCTAACGTTTCAAACTTGACATTTTCAACAAATAATAGCATGAATCCTTGCCCACAAGTAACAGGGGGATTTAACTCTAATACGACACCATATCAAATTGAACAACATTACTTATCTTCCATTTCCTTAAACGGAAACATTATAATCACATTTCAACAAAGCGCAGGGGAAAGAAAAGATTTAAGTAATAGATATGCATTAGAAAAGATTTCTATTTTTGATGGCATTGACTGGGAGCTACATCAATCTTATTTTAAGTCCAGTCCAAACATCGATTTAAATAATATTACTGATATTACACAAGATGATATTCGCTTAAAACTAGATAGTATTATAAAGAAGACTAATGGATCGACAGTTGGCCAACAAACCTATAGCTTTGATTATTTTAACCCTAACGACATCCCTAATTTGCAATCCTTTTCACAGGATTACTGGGGTTTTTATAATGGGAAATCTAATACCTCTAGTTTAGGTCTCGTTCCTAAAATGACTGTTTTAGACGGATCTGGTAATATACTATCCTTTACTGGTGCCGATAGAGATCCAGATTTTAATTATGGTAAGAACGGAACTCTATCAAAAATTAACTATCCTACTGGAGGACATACTGACTTTGAGTATGAACCCCATAACATACACAAAACAGAAACTGACACTGAAATTGTTTTTAATAATATCCCTATGGGCAGTTTAGGTGGTGGAAATGATATTACTGACCCCTATGATTATTGGGATGATGAATACTTTTTTGATGACCCTAAAGGCGCTGAGTTTATAGTACCTGTTTACGAATCTGGGGTAAAAGATATTGCTATTCAATATTTTTCTCCAAACCTACCCTATGGCCTAGGCGATAATGATGATGGAATCTTATTTGTGGCTATTCTTAAATGTTCAGGTGCCGCACCCACACCGCCAGATGATTGTGGAGACCCTGGGGGGTTGACCATTTCGGGTTGTCCTTTAAATTTAGATTGGGAAGACATCATTAACTATCCGGTAAACGATCGGATTTTAATAAGAAGTTACAAAGGTGGCGGGGATCCTGGATCGCTTCCTAATGGGTACACAGAGATAATCCCAATTGATTTAGATCCAGGTTTCTATAAAGTTTATATTTTAAATGGTGTAACCAACTCTTCACTTTCTGTTAGTATGCGGTATAATACTATTGAAACTGAAAATCAAATCACAGCCAAAACCATAGGCGGGCTGCGTATTAAGAAAACAAAAGATTATACATCCGATAATGGTTCTCCAATTCTAACTAAGTCTTACACCTATACTAAAACTGCTTATGATGATTGTGGAGCACCATATTCTGCATCCACTGGAGTACTTCATTTTAATCCTATATATAGTGATTATAAAAGCGTATCGATGACTACATACGAAGTGGGACAGACCCTTACTGCCAATTCGTGCTCCTATTTAAACAGGTATTCACAGCCATTAAACCCTCAAAAGTCTCCTCATGTAGCCTATACAACTGTAACAGAAAAGTATCTTGACAACAATGGAGCTGACATTGGAGCGAGTGAGTTTCATTTCTATAATGATGTAGACCAAACTAGTAGTGCTGAGCCTAGCATCCCATTTTTAAAGGCAAATTTTAAGAATGGGAATATTGCTTATCAGTTATACTTTGACAAATCTAATGTCCTTAAACAAAAAACAGTTAATACTTATGGTCAAACACAAGTAACCAACTCCATACAAGCCTTTAAAACAGTGTTGGATGATTATACTGAGGATGCTATATTAAAAGTTTTTAATATTTTGGGTCAAGGTCAGAAATTTGAAATGGATTACCCTGGAGTTTGTGGCAATTTTCAGGGGTACATTAAATGTTATACAGATGGGTTTCCATTTCCTATTCAGTCTTACGGTGAACCATTCACAAAAAAATTACATTATTATTATACAGTAACTAACAATTATGCCCATTTAGATGAAACTATAACAACAAACTATTTTGGTACAGATTCTTTGACAACGAAGACTAATTATTATTATGATGGTCTCACTCAATTTCCAAAAACACATAGGCAGGTTTCTAGAACTAAAACACTAACAACAGATGGTAAAACCATCCTTACGCAAAACTATTATCCTGATGATATCAATTCAACATCTGATTTAGGGCTCGATTTGCTCACAGCTTCTGAAAAAGCAGCGATTGATAATTTGAAAAATCGAAATAGTAAGGCTATACCTATTCAATCTAGTTCCTATCAAGATATAAATGCCAATGATGTAGGCGATGCCAATGAGTTGTTAAGTACACAAAGGACAAACTATAAAGAGTTAGGTCTTAATATGATATTGCCAGAGTTCGTTCAAACCTTAAAAGGAGCATATAATTCAACTTCAAATGTTCTTGAAGACCGTGTGGTCTATCATCAATATGATGGGAATGGCAACCCTTTAGAAATAAGTAAAAAAGATGGCACTAGGGTTTGCTATGTTTGGGGCTATAATCAACGATATCCAGTTGCAAAAATAGAAAATTCAACATATAGCCAAATAGCCTCACTTTTGTTAAATAATGGATTGGATATTCAAAATAGATCCAATTTAGATGACGATCGAACACTTGATTATAATGGTAATGAGGGAGCATTGCGCTCGAAATTGGATGATTTTAGAAATCTGCCTGAATTATCAAGTGCTGTGATAACCACCTATACCTACGATCCGTTAATAGGAGTCACCAGTATCACCAATCCTAAAGGCTACACCATATATTACGAGTACGATGACTTTAACCGATTAAAACAGGTTAAAGATGCAACTGGTAATATTTTGAGTTCCAACGAGTATCACTATAAGAACCAATAATGCATTTAGTAATCTTCATTTAAACTTAAAATACATAGATATGAGATATATATTCAACAACATTTTGGCTTTAACATTTCTTTTTGGTTCAGTATTGCAAGCACAAACGAACACTTTAGATTTTAAAATCACCAGTAATAATGTAAAAATTTCTGGACAAAACTCACCACTTACTTCAACCTTTACCAAAACAGGTAATACCATAGTATGGACTCAATTAGTAAATGGTAATACCAATACGACTAGTTTTATTGTTGGTAATGTAACGGGTAATTGGAATCAAGAAACCTCATTAGGGGTCATTATTTACAATATGATTAATGGTGATATGCCAGTAACATTAACTATTTCTGGGAAAAGAACAGAAACATCTGCCCGGCTCTCTTTCAAAAGATCTGATAATAAGACTGAAAACTACATTTTTAATATAAACACTATCTATTATCAATAAAACAATCCATAGCCATGATACAACTCTTAAATAAATACTTTAACAATAAAATCTTACTGGGTGTTTTTGCTCTTTTGGTTTTTTCCCAGTTTGCAAATGGCCAAAACCTGACAGGACCTTCAACAGTATCCCCCAATATTACAAATACTTACCTATTTAATGACGGGTTTCTTCATTTAACAAGCTGGGCCATAGTTGGAGGGACACTAATTAGTTCTGGCTATAATCCTGGAACAAATTATGAATATTACGCTACTGTACAATGGGGTGCAGCAGGTACAGGTTCTGTTACTATTAAACAAGGACCAAATGTGCTTGGATCCAAAACTGTTACTATACAAGCACTAAATACTCCAACAAGGCCAACCATAAGTAATAACTGTGGCAGTACAAGGCTAACCAGGGGCACTCCTCCTACTGGAGAAACCTGGTATTGGCAGGATACAGCTTCAGGGACCAGTACGTCTAATTCTGCGCAGTATGTAGACAGAACAACGGGAACCGTTTATTATTTAAGATCATTTAAAAGTTCTACATCGCAATGGAGCAATGCTAGAACTGTAAATTATAACATTACAGCCAACCCACCCGTTCCACCTGTTCCTAGCATTGCTAACAATTGTGGCAATACGGTTTTAACCAGATCAATAGTGGGGCCTCCAAGCGGTGTTACCTGGTATTGGCAAAGCAGCTCTACAGGAACAGATACCAATCTATCTGCCGTTAGTGTAATAAGAACCACTGGAACTACTTATTATTTAAGAGCACGCAACAATAGTTCTGGTTGTTGGGGAACTGCCAGTACTGTGAATTATACTATCGACGCAAAACCAAGTGTGCCGAGTGCACCAACTATCGCAAATAATTGTGGGAGCACCGTACTTACAAGGGGAACAGCTCCCAGTGGCATTACATGGTACTGGCAAAGTAGTAGTTCCGGCACTAGTACCTCTAACTCTAGTACGGCTATAACCCGAACATCGGGTACGGTTTATTACTTACGAGCCAGAGACAATAGCACTGAATGTTGGGGAAATGCCAGAACGGTAAGTTATAGCATTAATGTGGTTCCATCCACACCGGCTACCCCAACGACAACGAATAACTGCGGTAGTACAGTTTTAACAAAGGGCAGTGCACCAAGTGGAATCACTTACTATTGGCAAAGTAGTTCTATTGGTACAAGCACTAGTAGTTCATCAACCAGTATAACCCGCACCAGTGGAACAGCTTATTATTTGAGAGCAAGAAACAATAGCACTGGATGTTGGGGAACTGCCAGAACGGTAAGTTATAGCATTAATTCAATGCCCGCAACACCGAGCACACCAAATATCGCAAATAATTGTGGGAGCACCGTACTTACAAGAACCCCAGCAACCATTGGTACTACATGGTACTGGCAAAGTAGTAGTTCCGGTACCAGTACCTCTAACTCTGGTGCGACTGTAACCCGAACATCGGGAACGGTTTACTACTTGCGAGCCAGACACAATAGCACTGGATGTTGGGGAACTGCCAGAACGGTAAGTTATAGCATTAATGTGGTTCCATCCACACCAGTTGCCCCAACGATCACCAATAACTGTGGTAGTACGGTTCTAACAAAGGGCAGTGCGCCAAGTGGAATTACCTACTATTGGCAAAGTAGTTCTAGTGGTACAAGCACTAGCAGCTCATCAACCAGTATAACCCGCACTAGTGGAACAGCTTATTATTTAAGAGCAAGAAACAATAATAGCGGTTGTTGGGGAAATGCTAGGACAGTAAGTTATAGCATTAATTCATTGCCTGCAACACCGAGCACACCAAATGTCGTAAATAATTGTGGGAGCACCATACTTACAAGAGTCGCAGCACCCTTTGGTACTGCATGGTACTGGCAAAGTAGTAGTACTGGCACTAGTACCTCTAACTCTGGTGCGACTGTAACCCGAACATCGGGAACGGTTTATTACTTACGAGCCAGAGACTATAGCACTGGATGTTGGGGAACTGCCAGAACGGTAAATTATAGCATTAATTCATTGCCTGCAACACCAAACACACCAAATGTCGTAAATAATTGTGGGAGTACCATACTTACAAAAACCCCAGCACCCATTGATATTACATGGTACTGGCAAAGTAGTAGTTCCGGCACTAGTACCTCT
>TARA_R110002051_G_scaffold18121_13_pt1 | contig 21146 bp, 22 predicted proteins | sample TARA_R110002051 | Tara Oceans TARA_R110002051 (sample SAMEA4397023) | marine metagenome | biome: Polar Biome; feature: [MES] marine water layer (ENVO:01000295) within the mesopelagic zone...; material: water (ENVO:00002006), including particulate matter (ENVO:01000060) such...
GATGTCGCCCTTGACGGTGCCGATGACCATTTTGCCCTGCTTGGGCGCGCCGGTGGCCGCCAGCAGTGGGCGCAGGATGTTCATGCCGGCCTTCATGGCGTTGGCCGACAGGAGCACTTCGGGGACGAACAGGATGCCGTCGCGGAAGTCGATGCCGACGATGCGCATGCCCTCGACCAGCGCCTGCGTCAGGACGTCGTAGGGGACCCAGCCGCGATCGAGCAGGATCCGGGTGGCCTCCTCGACCTCGTCCTTCAGTCCGTCATAGAGATCGTCGTGCATCTGCTGCACCAGTTCCTCGTCGGACAGTTCGGCCAGGATGATGTCGTCTTCGGACATAATGCTTCCCATCGATTGCGGCACGAAACCCAGCGTGCTCCGCGAACATGATGAAACGCAAATGGTTTTTCGACTTCCTTGAAAACGACTTCGGATTGTTGAAAAAGCGACGGCGTGTCCGCAAGGGCGGCCCGATGTCTGTTCTGCGCAAATGCGTGGCGCAGAGAGGCAGGGTTCGCCCTGCCTGGCGTCCTAGCATGGGACCCAGATGATGGCAGGCACCGGCAGGTGCAATGGCGAGGAAAAGCATGGACGAGGTCAATCAACCAACGGAAGCGGCAGCAGGCGGACGCCGTTCGCGCGGCGAGCGTGGGGCGGCAGGTCGGCGCGCCTCGCGGGCCGGCGGCGGTCCGAACGCGTCGCTGCCCTATATCACCCGGAAGATCGGCGTGTATGAGGTCCTTGACGAGGAGGGGCTGCAACTCATCGAGCGCAATGCCGACACCATCCTGGAAGAGATCGGCATCGAGTTCCGGGACGACGCCGAGGCGCTGGAGCTGTGGGCGAAGGCCGGTGCGGATGTCCGCGGGCAGCGCGTCCACTTTCCGAAGGGCCTGTGCCGCGAGCTCTTGAAGACGGCGCCGAAGGAATTCACCTGGCACGCGCGCAATCCCGAGCGCAGCGTGCATATCGGCGGCAAGGCCACCGTCTTCGCCCCCGTCTATGGACCGCCCTTCGTGCGCGATCTCGACGGCCAGCGCCGCTATGCGACGATCGAGGACTTCCGCAACTTCGTGAAGCTCGCCTATATGGCACCGTCGATGCATTCGTCCGGCGGCACGGTCTGCGAGCCGGTCGACGTGCCGGTCAACAAGCGCCACCTCGACATGATCTACAGCCATGTCAAATACTCAGACAAGCCGTTCATGGGGTCCGTGACGGCACCGGAGCGGGCGGAAGATACGATCGCCATGGCCAAGCTCGTCTTCGGCGATGACTTCGTCGAGAACAACTGCGTGACGCTCAACCTCATCAACGCCAACTCGCCGATGGTCTTCGACGAGACGATGCTGGGCGCGCTCAAGGTCTATGCGCGGCACAACCAGGCGAGCGTCGTGTCGCCGTTCATCCTGTCGGGTGCCATGAGCCCGGTCACGGTCGCCGGAACGCTGACCCAGATCCTGGCGGAAGTGCTGGCCGGGGCCTCCTTCACGCAGCTCATTCGTCCGGGCGCGCCGGTGCTGTTCGGCACGTTCGCCGCGTCGATTTCCATGCAATCGGGTGCGCCGACCTTCGGCACGCCGGAGCCGTCGCTGGTCTCCTATGGCGCGGCACAACTAGCCCGGCGCCTCGGCCTGCCGTTCCGCACCGGCGGCTCGCTCTGCGCCTCCAAGGTTCCCGACGCCCAGGCGGCCCATGAATCGTCCAACACGCTGAACACGACGCTGCTGGCCGGCACCAACTTCGTGCTGCACGCGGCCGGCTGGCTGGAAGGCGGGCTCGTCTCGTCCTACGAGAAGTTCATGATCGACCAGGATCAGCTCGGCATGATGCAGAAGCTTGCCGAGGGCGTCGACCTTTCCGAGGCCGGTCAGGCGCTGGATGCCATCCGTGAAGTAGGCCCTGGCAGTCATTATCTCGGCTGCGCCCATACCCAGGCACATTTCCAGACAGCCTTCTACCGTTCGGCGCTGGCCGACAACAATTCCTACGAACAGTGGGAGGTCGAGGGCCAGAAGCGGATCGAGGAGCGTGCAAATGCGCTCTGCCGTTCGTGGCTCGACGGTTACGAGGCGCCGGCTCTCGATCCGGCGATCGACGAGGCACTGCTTGCCTTCATCGCGCACCGCAAGGAGTCGATGCCCGACGCCTTCACTTGAAAGGGTCCCGAGGCCGCCAGGGAGCAAGGCGGCGCGGCCGCCGTTGCCGATTTCATCCAGGCAGAAGTCTGGCGGCCACACTACAAGCCGAATGAGCCGCGTTAGGCGGTTGCAGATACGCTAGATGCGCGCCTTGGGGTAGGCGCGCTCAAGCCCACCGGAACTCACCAATCCCTCGCGGAAGGCTGTATAGGCCGCGTGCTGGCTGGATTTGGCAGCTTCCATGAGCCGCACCTGAAGCCGGGGCGGCGCGCTGTTGCCCAGCCACTCACCGCACCTCTGCAGCTTCAGGGCATTCAGAAACTGCGCTTCCGCCTGGCGGTCGAGGAAGAGATGCAGTCCATCGAACAGCGTCTCGTCGGCGGAGGGGGTCTGCATCAGCAGTCCGAGCCAGGACTGGTTCTCGTCGGTGAGGCCCGACAGGCTGTCGGCGACGGTGTCGCGGTTGGCGATCGTTGCAATGTTGCTCATGGTTCAGGTCCTGCGCCGGCGCCGATCGCGCGTGCCGTCGCCGCCCGATTCGCTTGCCATCTTGTTGCGGAGTGGCCCAATCCGCTCGACGATCTCCTCGATCGTCGGCCTTGGCCGCGGGGTATAGTCATCGAGCGCATGGCGCATGGCTGCGAGATGTTCGCAGGAAGTGCCGCAGCAGCCGCCGATGATCCGGGCGCCGGCGTCGCGGGCCAGGCGGGCATATTCCGCCATCAGCGGTGGGGTGCCTGAATAGTAGATCTCGGCGCCGCGGAATTCGGGAATGCCGCAATTGCCCTTGACGATGGTGATCGCCTCGGGATCGGCAGCCGTCATGTCGAGAAGGCTGGACAGGATGTCGGAGGCACCGACGCCGCAGTTGGCACCAACGGCCACCGGGCCATCGCCCATATCCTTCGCGATGCCGTGAATGTCCTTCGGATCAACGCCCATCATCGTCCTGCCGGCCGTGTCGAATGAGCCGGTATAGGTATAGGGCAGGCCGACCGTGGTTGCCGCCTCCGCGGCGGCACGGATCTCGTCGGCGGACGACATGGTCTCGATCCAGGCGACATCCGCTCCGCCGGCCTTCAGGCCTTCCATCTGCTCGACGAAGGCTGCGACCGCATCTTCGTAGGTCATGGCGCCGAGCGGCACCAGAAGCTCGCCGGTCGGGCCGACGGAGCCGGCGACGATCACTTTTCGCGGTGCACGGTCGGCCACGGCGCGGGCGATTTCGGCTGCGCGCTTGTTCAGGTCGAAGACGCGGTCCTGCGCATGATGCAGTTTCAGCCGGTGGCGCGTGCCGCCGAAGGAGTTGCTGAGGATGATATCGGCGCCCGCATCGACGAAGTCCTGATGCAGCTTGTCGATCCGCTCCGGATGCGCTTCGTTCCAGAGTTCCGGTGCTTCGCCGGCCTCCAGGCCCATGGCGAAAAGATTGGTTCCGGTGGCGCCGTCAGCGAGCAGGACGCCCTTTTCGGCAAGCAGGTCACGGAGTGGATTTGCGGCGGTCATGGGGCCTCCTTGAGTTTTCTGGCTATAGGCGCTCGGTGCGGGAAATACAATCTGCCTGCCTACCGAGGGCCGGCGTGAGTGGCATGATGCCCGACCGGATTGACCATGGCCGCCAGGATTGTGTTGAGGTCCAGGATGCCGATCTCGATGCCGTCCTCATCGACGACGATAGCGCTCGAACGCTCCGCCCGCGTCAGCCGCTGGGCCACCGACTCCAGCGTTTCGTCGGCGGCAACCTTGACACCCTCCAGCGTTCCCACCGCCGGTTTCATCACCGTGCGGGCCTGGATGACGCGGCTGCGGTTCACCTCCTTGACGAAGGAAGCGATGTAATCATCTGCCGGCGAAAGCACAATTTCCTGGCCGGTGCCCTGCTGGATGACCTGGCCGTCGCGCAGGATGACGATCTTGTCGCCGAGCCGCAGGGCTTCGTCGAGATCATGGGTGATGAAGACCACCGTCTTTTTCAGCTCGCTCTGGATGTTGAGGAGCACGGTCTGCATGTCCACCCGGATCAGCGGGTCGAGCGCCGAATAGGCCTCGTCCATCAGCAGGATGTCGGCGTCATTGGCCAGCGCTCTCGCCAGTCCGACGCGCTGCTGCATGCCGCCCGAGAGCTGGTTGGGATAGTGGTTCTCGAACCCCGCAAGGCCGACACGTTCGATCCAGTGCTGCGCGCTCTTCCTGCTCTGGCTGCGCGGCACGCCCTGGACGTCGAGACCATAGAGCGTGTTTTCCATCACCGTCCGGTGCGGCAAGAGCGCGAATTTCTGGAACACCATGGCCGTCTTGTGCCGGCGAAACTCGCGCAGGTCGCGAACGCTCATGCGGCAGATGTCGGCACCGTCGTAGATCACCTCGCCGGCGGTCGGTTCGATCAGCCGGTTGATGTGCCGGATCAGCGTCGACTTGCCCGATCCGGAGAGCCCCATCACCACCGTTATCTGTCCGGCGGGCATGGCGATGTTGATGTCGCGCAGCCCCAGCACATGGCCGTGCCTCTCGTTCAGCTCTGTCTTCGACATGCCGCCGCGAACCTGTGCGACATGATCCTGCCCCCGCGGACCGAAGATCTTGTAGAGCCCCCTGATCTCTATGCCGTGGCTAGCCATGCGCTTCCTGTCTCATGCGTCCCCCTTGCATGCCGGTCTGGCCGAACCCTCCGCCGGATGAGCGAGGAAGGCATGTTCTGCCACTACAGCATCGGCGGAAGCTCCGATGCGCGATTTGCGACGCCGAAGGGACAAGCGGAGCCGTCAGCCCTAACGCGTGATCTTCTGCGCCACGCTCGGCGCCACCCATTGCGACCAGATATCCGAATGGCTGTCGAGGAAAAACTCGGCGGCCTCCTGATCGGAGGCCCGGTTCTCCATCTGCCAGGCGAGGACGCTGCTGATCGTGGCATTGGACCACTGCCGGCGGTTGACATAGTCCATGGCCTCGGCGGCCTTTTCTGTGAAGGCCTGCGTGACGAGCGTGAAGGCCTGGGACGTCGGGTAGGCGTTGCGCTCCGGGTTGGCGCAACCGGCAACGGTGGTGCAGGCGTCCCACTCCGTCTTGCTGTGCGTCACGCCGAAGGAGAGCTTCGCCATCTCGTATTTGCCAAGGATCGCGGTGGGCGCCCAGTAATAGCCGAGCCAGCCGGTCTGCGTTTCGAAGGCGGCTGCAATCGATGCCTCGAGTTCCTCGGCGGTTGCCGGCTCGACCAGCTCGAACCCCTTGTCGCCCGCACCGAAGGCGCGAAAGAGATTGGCGGTGGTGGCCTGGCAGCTCCAGTCGTGCGGACATCCATGGACGGCACCCCGGCCGGGCTGGGCGGGGGCGGGAAACAGATCGGGACGAGCCAGGGCGTCATCGACCGTGCGGATCTGCGGATTGGCGTCGAGGATGAATTTCGGCACCCACCAGCCCTCGACGGCGCCATCGGCGAGGATCTCCGCGCCGATCACCAGGCGGTTCTCCGCCGTCGCCCGCGAGAGTTCGCCGCGGACCGCGTTGATCCAGAATTCCGGCGCCATGTCGGGAGTGCCAGCGGTGTCCATGGAGGTGAAGGTGGGCAGGGTATCGCCCGGAACCAGCGTGACGGTGCAGCCAAAGCCCCGTTCCAGGATGATCTTGTCGATCTGCGCCGCGACGGCCGCCGAGCCCCAGTTCATCTTGGCGATGGAAACTGCGCCGCAGGCGGCCTCGGCTGCCCCGGGGCAAAGGCAGAAGCCGAGAACCAGCGCGGCTGCGGCAAGGGGATAGCGCATGACAAACATCCATAAACGGACCAGCGCAGGGATCTCCCGGCTGCTCCTCCGAACGTCGTAAATTGATCGACCGTCGGCGATTTCGGTGTCTTCAGGAGAGTAGGGTAATGCGTCGCGAAATCAACCGTCCTGCCCGTACCTTCACGCGCTTGCGATATCTTCGCGCAAGAGAAGGCGGAAATGCGAGATGAGGGGGAGCGCCATCAACTTTCCAGTAACAATGTGCCGCTAATCATCGCTTTGCAGACGGTTGCTCCGGCCTGCAGCGTCGGGCCAGGTATTGCGTACCCGCCGCTTGTTTTTCGCGAGGCGGCAGGGAATCCGGCGATCGAGCCGGTCCCGGCTTGACTCGCCCCGCCAGTGCCCCCACTTTTGTGCAGCGGCAGCGCGAACTGATGAACCAAGGCGGACGCCTCATGCATCTACGAATCGTCCGTGCTTTCAGGATTTGCGCTGTCGCGTTTTCCTCTTTTCCCACCCAGTCCCCGATCCACCGCGCAGGTGCGCTGTGAGTTCCGCCCGTCGCGTCACGCTTGTCCTTGGCGGTGCCCGATCAGGAAAATCCGCCTTTGCCGAACGGCTGGTGCGCGAAAGCGGCCTTCAGCGGCATTATGTGGCGACCGGGCAGGCTTATGACTCGGAGATGCGGGAGCGGATCGCCCGCCACCGCGCCGACCGCGGCGATGGATGGAGCACCCATGAAATTCCCGTCGACCTGACCACCCATCTCCAGGCTCTGGCGGCGGCCGAACGGGTGGTGCTCGTCGATTGCCTGACGCTTTGGGTGACGAACCTGATGATGGCCGAGGCCGATGTCGATGCTGCCGGCGGTCTCCTCGTCGAGCGTTTGTCCGGCTGGCCGGGGCAGATCGTTCTGGTCTCCAACGAGGTCGGCCTCGGGATTGTCCCCGACAACAGGATGGCGCGGGAATTCCGCGACCATGCCGGGCGGCTGCACCAGCGGATCGCCGCCGTTGCCGATGAGGTCTATTTCGTCGCCGCCGGGCTGCCGTTGAAGATGAAGGGGTAGCGTCCGCTCCCCTTGAGAGACGACTAGAATCCCAGCCAGATCCGGACCGGATGCGCCGGGTCCGACATCAGCTTCAGGGCCAGCGCGAGGCAGGACACCACCAGCAGCGGCTTGATGATCCTGGCGCCGCCGCGCATGGCCACGCGCGAACCCAGCTGGGCACCCAACACCTGGCCCGCGCCCATGACCAGCCCGACCTTCCAGAGAATCGATCCGGTGACGGCGAAGACGAGGAAGGATCCGAAATTGGAGCCGAGATTGAGAAGCTTCGTGTGGGCGGTCGCCTTCAACAGTCCGAAGCCAGCGAGAAGCACGAAGGCCAGCATGTAGAAGGAGCCGGCGCCAGGGCCGAAGACGCCGTCGTAGAGACCGACAAGCGGCACGATCGTGAGTCCGAAGACGAAGGGTGTCACGCGCTGGTGACTGTCGAGATCGCTGAGGTTCGGCTTCAGCGCGAAGAACAGTGCGATGCCGATCAGGAGGAAGGGGATTGCCGCGGCAAGCGCTGCCGCCGGAACGACGGAGGCGAGAAACGCGCCGAGGATGCCGCCCAAGGTTGCCATCAGCGCCATCGGCAACTGCTTCCTGAGGTCGACATGGCCCTTTCTTGCATAGGCAAGAGTGGCGGACGCGACGCCGAACTGGCCCTGCAGCTTGTTGGTGGCAATCGCTTCAAGCGGCGGAATGCCGACAATCAGCATCACCGGGATGGTGATCAGGCCACCACCGCCCGCAATGGAATCGACGAAACCGGCAATACAGGCGGCTGCAAAGAGCAGCACCAGAAGGTGGAAGGCGAGATCGTGCAAGGGAGGAACCGGGAGATGGGGATGCGGGGGCAGGACGAGAGCCGCTCTCTGCCACTGAACGGCGACGCTTGCAACCGGCGAATTACCCTTGGCTGCGGACTTGCCCGGCCGCAAATCGGCGATAAGGTGCCGGCACCAAACACGGCAGTTCAAAACACCAGAGCGTGAGCATGCACAAGGTCATCTTCGACACAGACCCCGGCATCGATGATGCCATGGCACTTCTCTTCCTGCACCGGCATCCGCAGATCGATCTCATCGGGATCACCACCGTCTTCGGCAATGCGCCGATCGACCTGACCACCCGCAACGCGCTCTTCCTGGCGCAGGCATGGGGAATTTCGGCTCCCGTGGCACAGGGAGCCGGGGTGACCTTCGACCCCTCGCGTCCCGAGGGGCATTGGCCGACCTTCATTCATGGCGAGAATGGTCTTGGCGATGTCGACATTCCCCCCGTCATCGGCAGGACTGTCGACGACCGCCCGGCCTGGCAATTCATCATCGACACCGTGCGGGCGCAGCCGGGCGAGGTAACGCTGGTGGCCGTCGGTCGCATGACCAATCTGGCGCTGGCGCTGAAGGCGGATCCGGATTTTGCAGCACTTGTGAAGGAAGTCGTCGTGATGGGCGGCGCCTTCGATCTGAACGGCAATGTCAGCCCGGCGGCCGAGGCCAATATTCACGGCGACCCGGAGGCTGCCGACCTGGTGTTCACCGCGCCGTGGCGGGTCACCGTCGTCGGGCTCGACGTGACGCTGAAGACGGTGATGACGAGCGGCTTCCTGGCCGAGATGGCCGCTGCCGGCGGCGCGCCGGTGCAGCTTCTCTCCGACATTTCGCAGTTCTATATCGACTTCTACCGGCATCGCGTCGGCGACGGCATGGTCGTCCACGACAGCTGCGCCTGCGTCTATCTCGTGGCGCCCGAACTCTTCAAGACCCGCAGCGGGCCGGTTCGGGTTGTCTGCGGCGGCATTGCCGATGGCCAGACGATCCAGAAGCCGGATGGCCGCGTGTTCCCGGCCGGACATTGGGACGGGCATCCGAGCCAGCTGGTCTGCATCGATGTGGAACCGGAGCGTGTGCTGGATATCATTCGTGCAGCAATCGTCGAGGGCAGGGCGGGCTGAGGAGCCGCGCCTTCAATCGTTGCCGGCCGCGGCGACCAGCCGGCCGAGATCCGGCACCGTCACATGGCGGTTGTTCTCGATCTGGATGATGCCTTCCTTGCGCAGCTTCGTCATCTGACGGCTGACGGTCTCGATCGTCAGCCCCAGAAAGTCAGCGATGTCTGCGCGCGACAAGGGGAGCTCGAACATGCTCTTTTCCTCGGCCTCGGGGTCGCTGTGGCTGGCGATCAGCGCCAGGAAGCTCGCGACCTTCTCTTGTGCCGTCTTGCGGCCGAGCGTCAGCATCCAGTCGCGCGCCTCGTCGAGCTCCTTGAGGGCCTGGCTGTGCAGCAGATGCTCCAGCCCGGGCGTTTCGGCGATCAGCCGTTCGATGGCACGGCGGGGAAAGACGCAGATTTCGGTGTCGATTGCAGCTTCTGCCGCCATCCGGCTTTCGCCGAGAAAGGGCCGCCCCATGAAATCCGGCGCAAACTGCAATCCGACGATCTGCTGGCGCCCGTCTGCCATCACCTTGGAAAGCTTGACGACGCCCTTGAGGATGTTGCTGTAGGACGAAATGCTCTCGCCCTGGCCGATGAACTCGGTGCCGGCGTCGATCGTGCGGCGCGACGAGTGTTTGCTGAGTTCCACCAATTGGGCCGGTGTGAGTGCCGAGCAGACCCCGCCATGGCGGGCTTCACAGGAGCGGCAGACGGCCGGAACATCTCCATTTTGTATTCGACTGCTCAGGGTGTCCATAGTGTCATTCCGTATGCGCGGCTGCGAGATGATGTTGATCATCGTCAATTCGCCCGGATGCGAATTGATCTGCATCAAGGTTGCGGAAATCTGTCCTGCTAGCCATCGGCGGACAAAAGAGGTCCGTGATGAACGAGAAATTGCTCCTGAAATACACCGGCGCTGCACCGCGTTACACCAGTTACCCGACTGCACCGCATTTTGGCCCTCAGGTAAACTGCGACATCTATGCGCGGTGGCTCGGCGAGTTGCGGGACGATGCCACGATCTCGCTCTATCTCCATATTCCCTACTGCGACCGCCTCTGCTGGTTCTGCGCCTGCCATACCAAGCAGACGCTGCGCTACGACCCGATCACCACCTATCTTGTGGCGCTGAAGGCGGAAATCGCCGCGGTGGCCGCCCGGGTGCCGAAGGCGGCACGGGTGACCGCCATCCATTGGGGCGGAGGTTCGCCGACGATGCTGAAGCCCGAGGACATGACCGGGCTGATGGACTGTCTGCGCCAGGCCTTCACGATTGCGCCGGATGCCGAGATCAGCGTCGAGATGGATCCGAATGATCTCGACGAGGCGCGCTACGACGCGCTTGCCGCGATCGGTCTCACTCGGGCGAGTCTCGGGGTTCAGGATTTCGACCCGACGGTGCAGAAGGCGATCAACCGCATCCAGACCTTCGAGCAGACCCGCTCGGTGGTCGAGGCGGTGCGGGCGCGCGGCGTGCAATCGGTCAATTGCGACGTGCTGTACGGGCTTCCGCATCAGGCGCTCGCCTCCCTGGAGCGGACCGTCTCGGACATCATCTCGCTGGACCCGGACCGCATCGCGCTGTTCGGCTATGCCCATGTACCGTGGATGAAGAAGCACCAGACGATGATCCCGGATGCAGCTCTGCCGGATGTGCGGCAGCGCTTTGCGCAGATGGCGCGGGCCTCGGAGATGCTGATCGCGGAAGGATATGAAGCCATCGGTATCGACCATTTCGCCAAGCCTGCCGATGCGCTGGCCGTCGCCGCCCGGACCGGCACGCTGCGCCGCAATTTCCAGGGCTATACGGATGATGCCGCCGATGCGCTGATCGGCATGGGGGCCTCCTCGATCGGCCAGCTGCCGCAGGGATATGTCCAGAACATGCCGGCGACGGGCGAATACCAGCGGGCGGTGGAGGCCGGAGGCCTGGCGGCAGTCCGCGGCATAGCGCTGTCCGACGACGATCGACTCAGGGCCCATGTCATCGAGCGCATCATGTGCGACTTCGGCTTCGACTTCCGGTCGCTGCGGGAGCGGTTTGGCGACATCGCGGAGGCAGTCGTTGCCGAAGCGGGGCATTATGCCCGCCACAACCTCGACGGCATATGTCTTGCGGATGGCGACGGCTTCCATCTGACGGAGGCCGGCAAGCCGTTTGCCCGCAGCGTCGCTGCCGTCTTCGACCGCTACCTCGATACCGGCGTCGGGCGGCATTCGATTGCTGTTTGAGCAACAGTTGGCGCGCAATTGGTCGGCGCGGGAACACGGGGATTGGCATTTGCCGACGTATTCCCTATGTGGGACGCTGAATTGATTATTTCAGAGGACATTGGCGTGACTGCTACATTCGACAAAGTTGCCGACATTATCGCGGAAACCAGCGAGATCGACCGCGAGACGATCACGCCGGAGAGCCACACGATCGACGACCTCGGCATCGACAGCCTCGACTTCCTCGACATCGTCTTCGCGATCGACAAGGAATTCGGCATCAAGATTCCGCTCGAGCAGTGGACGCAGGAAGTCAACGACGGCAAGGTCTCGACGGAGGAGTATTTCGTCCTCAAGAACCTCTGCGCCAAGATCGACGAGCTGAGGGCGGCGAAGGGCTGAGACGCCGTTCCCCACGCATGAATGCTGCTTGAATACTTCCAGATGATCGACCGGGTGGAGGGCGTGGACCTCCCCGGCAAGGTGTTGCGGGCACGGTCGGTCGTCCCGGCGAAGAGCCCCGTGTTCGAGGGCCATTTTCCCGGCATGCCGCTCGTTCCGGGCGTCCTGCTGATCGAGACCATGGCGCAGGCTTCGGGTTTCCTGGTGCTGGCGGCGACAAATTTCGCCGCCATGCCGTTCCTGATGTCCGTCGACGGCGCCAAGATGCGCAGCTTCGTCGGCCCGGATGCCGTACTCGACATCGAGGCATTTCTGGAGCATGAGGGGTCCGGCTATGCCGTCACCAAGGCGAAGATCACCGCCGACGGCAAGAAGGTCTGCGACGCCCAGTTGAAGCTTCGCACCATGCCGTTCAGTGAAGTGCCGCTTGCCGATATCGTGCGCAAGCGTGCAGAAGAAGTCGGGCTCATGGACGCGCTTCAAGCTGGCGCGTGAACGCCAGGCAATGAGGACAGAATGAGCAAGTCTGACAATGATGTCGTGATCACCGGGGTCGGGATCGTCACCTGCTACGGCGTCGGCAAGGAGCCGCACGTGGCGCTGTTGTCGTCCGCCGAGGTCGAGCCTCCTCGGGTGGAGACCGAACGTTTCAAGCCCTATCCGGTCCATCCGATGCCGGAGATTGACTGGTCGCAGCAGATCCCGAAGCGTGGCGATCAGCGCCAGATGGAGAACTGGCAGCGGCTCGGCGTATTCGCCGCGGGTCTCGCGCTCGATGATGCCGGCCTGAAGACAGATGCCGAGGCCTGCGCCTCGATGGATATGATCGTGGCTGCCGGCGGCGGCGAGCGGGACATCAAGGTCGATTCCCTGATTGTCGACGAGGCGCTGAAGCGCAACGACCGCGAGACGCTGCTCAACGAGAAGCTGACGACGGAGCTGCGCCCGACGCTGTTTCTGGCGCAGCTTTCCAACCTGCTCGCGGGCAATATCTCGATCGTCCACAAGGTCACCGGCTCCTCGCGTACCTTCATGGGCGAGGAGGCTGCCGGCATCTCGGCGGTCGAAACCGCGTTCCACCGCATCAAGTCGGGTCAGTCCACCCATTCGCTGGTCGGCGGCGCCTTCGTGGCGGAGCGCGCCGACATTCTTCTGCTTGTCGAAGGGATCGGTGCCCATGCCACGGGCGACTGGCACCCGCTCTGGCAGCGGTCCTCCGATAACGGCGGCGGCATGATCATGGGGTCGGTCGGTGCCTTCCTGGTGCTTGAGTCGCGGGCTCATGCCGTGGAACGGGGCGCCCACATCTATGCGACGATCGATGCGGTCGAAGGCGATCGCGGCAACCGCGACGACAATAGGCTCGAGCAGCGCCTTTCCCGGCTCTCGGGGCTGGCCATGGACGCAGACCCGTCGGAAACCCTTCTATTTTCAGGGGCAAGCGGCATGGTCGAGACCTCGCTACGCGAGCGCCAGGTGCTGGCGGAACGCTTTGCCGGCGCGACGCTTCGCGGCTATGGCGGCATGACCGGCCATGGCATGGAGGCACAGTTCCCGCTCGGGCTGGCGCTTGCCGCGCTCGCCCTCGACGGCAATCTGCGGGTGCCGTCCTTCGATTCCAGCATGGAGCAGCCGATGCCGGCGCCCGCCCGACAGGCGGTGGTGACGACAGTCGGCTATACGCGCGGCGAGGGCCTGGCGGTCCTCTCGGCCGGCGCGTGAGGAGACACACATGAGCGACAACCGTTTCAAGGATCATCTCGGGCGGCCGATCATCGCCGTCACCGGCATGGGGGTGATCACCTCTCTCGGGCAGGGTCTCCAGGACAACTGGGCAGCTCTGACCTCGGGCACGTCCGGCATCCACAAGATCAGCCGTTTCCCGACGGAAGGCTTGTCGACCCGCATCAGCGGGACGGTCGACTTCATCGACGTTCCCGCCGACAATGCGGTCGAGCGTTCCTATGCCTTCGCCCGCGAGACCACGGCCGAAGCACTGGCCCAGGCCGGTCTCTCCGGCGACTTCGCGGGCCCGCTTTTTCTTGCGGCGCCGCCGGTGGAGCCGGAATGGTCGGCCCGCTTTGCGCTTGCGGACCGCGCACCACCGTCGCAGGTCGAAGGCGATGCCTACGACCGCTTCCTCGCCGCAATGCGCGAACGTCCAGATCCGGCCTTCCTCGAGGCTGTCCAGTTCGGTTCGATTTCGGAGCGGCTGTCGGACAAATTCGGTACGCGCGGGTTGCCCGTGACGCTGTCGACGGCCTGTGCCTCCGGCGCGACGGCCATCCAGCTCGGCGTCGAGGCCATCCGCCAAGGCCGCACCGACCGCTCCCTCGTTGTCGCGACCGATGGCTCGGTCAGCGCCGAGGCGCTGATCCGTTTCTCGCTTCTTTCGGCGCTCTCGACCCAGAATGATCCGCCGGAAAAGGCGTCCAAGCCTTTCAGCAAGGATCGCGACGGCTTCGTCATCGCCGAGGGTGCCGCAACCCTGGTGCTGGAATCGCTGGAAGCGGCCATTGCCCGCGGGGCGAAGGTCCTGGGGATCGTGAAGGGCTGCGGCGAGAAGGCCGATCACTTCCACCGTACACGCTCCTCGCCGGATGGCGGTCCTGCCATCGCCACGATTCGGGCGGCGCTCGAAGATGCCGGCATGGCCGAAACCGGCATCGGCTACATCAACGCGCATGGCACCTCGACGCCGGAAAACGACAAGATGGAATATGGCGCTATGCTCGCCGTCTTCGGTGACCTCCTGAAGGACATTCCCGTCTCGTCGAACAAGTCGATGATCGGCCATACGCTGACGGCCGCCGGTGCGGTCGAAGCGGTCTTCTCGATCCAGACGATGCTGACGGGCACGGTGCCGCCGACCATCAACTACGTCAATCCGGACCCGACGATCGTCCTCGACGTGGTGCCGAACGAGAAGCGGGACCAGCAGGTCCAGGCGGTGCTGTCCAACTCCTTCGGCTTCGGCGGGCAGAATGCCAGCCTTGTCATGGCGCTGGAACCAGCCTAGAGACAGCCAACACAGAATTTTGGCCGATTGAACGTCCTCCGGGCGAAGGAAATCCATATGCGCGCTCTCCAGCTGATCGACGACCGCAAGCTTGAAACGGTCGACATTCCCGAACCGGATGCTCCCGGTCCCGGAGAGGTGACGCTGAGGGTCAAAGCTGTGGCGCTCAACCACATCGACGTCTGGGGCTGGCGCGGCATGGCCTTTGCCAAGCGCAAGATGCCGCTGACGATCGGCGCGGAAGCCTCCGGCGTCGTCGAGGCGATCGGCCCCGGTGTCTCAAGCGTTCTTCCGGGTCAACTGGTGGCGATCTACGGTGCGCGCACCTGCGGTCTCTGCAAGCCCTGCCGCGAAAAGCGCGACAACCTCTGCGAAAACGTCTCCGGCGTGCATGGCTTCCACCTGGACGGCTTCGCGCAGGAGAAGGTCAATCTGCCCGCCCGCCTGCTGGTCCCGGCTCCTCCGGGTGTCGATGCTGTCGCGGCAGCACTCGCGCCGGTCACCTTCGGAACGGTCGAGCACATGCTGTTCGACAATGCCAAGCTCGAACCGGGTGAGACGATCCTCGTGCACGCGGGCGGCTCGGGCATCGGCTCGGCTGCCATCCAGCTTGCCAAGAAGACCGGCTGCACCGTGATCACCACGGTCGGCTCCGACGACAAGATTGAACGCGCCAAGGCTCTCGGTGCAGATCACGTCATCAACTACCGCAGCGATCGCTTCGAAGGTGTCGTGCGCAAGCTGACGAAGAAGAAGGGCGTCGACGTGGTCTTCGAGCATGTCGGTGCCGATACCTGGGCGGGGTCGATGCTCTGCATGAAGCGGGGAGGGCGTCTCGTCACCTGCGGCTCGACCTCCGGCGTCTCCACCAGCATGAACCTGATGATGCTCTTCCAGCAGCAGCTGAAGCTTTTCGGCTCCTTCGGCTGCCGTATGGAGAACATGGCCGATGCGATGCAGAAGATGGCCCGCGGCGTGGTTCATCCGGTCATCGACACGGAAGTGACCTTCGACGATATCGACCGGGCCCTGGAGCGGATGGAAACGCGGCAGGTGTTCGGCAAGATCGTCCTGCGCATGGAATGACCTCTTGAAGATGTTCCTGACGAGGATCGTGCTGGCTCTCCGGCGCTTCCAGCAGTGGCTGGTGGCGCAAGCGGCCTTCGGCGTTCTCAACCTCCTCAAGCTGTTTCCCGCCGATCCTGCGATGAATTTCGCAGACCGGGCTGCCCGCTGGCTCGGGCCGAAGCTTGGCCGCCACCGGCTGATGCTGACCAATCTGCGCAATGCCTATCCCGACAAGACCGATGCCGAGATCGAAGATATTGCCGTCAGGAGCTGGGGCCACATGGGCCGGCTCGCTGCCGAATACGTCTTCCTCGACCGGCTGTTCGACTTTGATCCCGAGCGGGCAGAGCCGGGGCGCGTGGAGGTCTCGGGTACCGAAATTTTCCTCGCCCTGCGCGACAATCCGCGGCCCTTCATCGTCTTCACGGCCCATTCCGGCAACTTCGAGCTTCTGCCCGTTGCGGGCAAGAGTTTCGGCCTCGACGTGATGGTTCTGTTCCGACCGCCCAACAATCCCTATATCGCCGAGAAGGTCTTCGATTTCCGGAGCACGCGCATGGGCAAGCTCGTGCCGTCGCATGCGGGATCGTCGTTCGCTCTGGCGCGCCGGCTCGAAGCCGGCGGCGGAGTCGGGGTGCTCGTCGACCAGAAGTTCAAGAAGGGTCTTACGACCACCTTCTTCGGCCGTCCCGTCCGCACCAATCCCTTGCTTGCCAAGCTCGTGCGACAGTTCGATGCGGACGTGTATCCCGCCCGCTGCGTGCGGCTTCCCGACAATCGCTATCGTCTCGAGATCGAGCCGATGATCGACGTTCCGCGTGATGCCAAGGGACACGTTGATGTTCAGGCTACCGCGCAGATGTTGAACGACAAGGTCGAGAGCTGGGTCCGTCAAAACCCTGAACAGTGGCTCTGGTATCACGACCGGTGGGAGATCAAGAAACAGTTGAACATTTAGCCATGTTTAGTTCGAGCCGCATCTTGAACAACGCTCGCGCAAGGTTAATCTGACACATTGTCGCTATTGATTGAACTCACAAGATGAAGGGCACGAGACTGCGAGGGAAGAGGTTCTCTGCGGGCCTTGGGAAGTCGAATGGAAGCACTGATCGATCTCTTCTGGTCAAAGTACCGCGACCTGCAGTCCGCCGTGGACAAAGACGACCCCGCCAAAGTGCTTTTGTTGGATCGACAACTCGATCCACTTCTCGAGGCGATCTTCCAGCATGAGGGTGCTGATCAAGCGAGTATCCAGGCACAGTTCCAGTTTGCTCTGGACCTCCTGAAGGAGGAAGCAGATGATAGCGGATGCGTGCATCGCAACGGACACCTTCTGCAGACTCTGGTTGAGCGATACCTCGCCCCGCAGCTGGGTCGTGCGGCAACAGTGAGGGCGGCCGGCGAGACCGGCAGCATTGCCGTCTTCGAAAGCAACCCCAACGCAGTTCTCGATACGGTGCTCTTCGACCGTATTCCGGAGCGCATCATGGTGGTGGCTCCGGGATACCGGATTTTCTATTCCAACGAAACCAATGCGCTCAGGTTCGGGCAGACCAAGGAAAAGCTTCTCGGGCGCCATTTCGCGGATCTCGTGGGGGTTTACCACTTCCAGCGGGATTTGCGGGAGCCGATCGACCGCTGCCTGCTCGGCGAAAGCCTTTCGCTCACCTATGCGGAACAGCGGGAGGAGGGGACGGTGGTCGTTCGCTGCAGGATGTCGCCCTGCTTCTCCAATACATCGACCCAGGTCGGCGCTCTGGTGGTGATCCAGGAGATGCCGGACCGCCGTCGTCCACGCCCGTCGAACTGATCCGTCAGGCTTCCGCAGTTCGGCCCGGAAAATACGTCAGCAGGTGCAGCCGCTCGAAGGCGATATGCCGGCGCATGCCTTCGAAGAAGCCGCGCAGCATGTAGCCGACGGCCTCCATGTTGACAGTTTCGCCGGAGCCGAGCTTCAAAAGAGCCTCCGTGAGTTCCTCGGCATAACCTTCGTCCTCCAGATGCTCGTATCTCAGCCGCGACAGCGTTTCATCGTCGGCGGATCCGCTGGGCCGTTGCTTGATCCTCGGGAAGAGGATGGTCTCCTCGTAGTGGTGAAGGCTCCGGATCATCGGCGCGAGTGCCTTGGCGGCATAGATGCACTTTTGCCGGTTGACGTTTGCCGGCAGCGAATCGGCGATCTCCTCCAATTCATCGCAGAGTGCCAGCTGTTCGACCTGAGCGTCCTGCAGCCAGGCAAGCATCTCTGCGTCTGCTATCGCTCCTTCGCATATCTCCGATCGATGACCGTTGCGTGCCTGTTTCATGCGGCATCTCCCAAAGCATTGCCCCACCTCGTCCCTTGCCTGCAGAATCGGCGATGAGATGGACGCTCGCCTTGATCCAAATCAAGGCCGGGTAGCCGCCAGGGTGCCAATCCTCCCCCCATCGCGGGATGCTCCCACGAGGGATTCGCCTCGTTTCCGAGCGGACGTGAATTGCAATCAGGCCGTTGGGGGATGTCCAACATGAACTATACCATCGAAACTGTGGCGCTGGCGGTGGGCGCCTTCCTTGCGCTGCTTGGCGTCGCGTTCGCGCAGGACAGCCAGTTTGCCGCCCATATGTGGGTGCTGTTCTTCGCGCTCTTTGCCGGTGCCGTCCTGCTGGTGCGGCGGGCGAACTTCGCTCCTGCCAGTCCCGCTCAAAAAGCGCTCCGGCAATCGGAATACTTCGATGAGGTCGTCAAATACGGCGTCATCGCCACCGTCTTCTGGGGTGTGGTGGGGTTCCTCGTGGGGGTCGTCGTCGCTCTGCAGCTGGCATTCCCCGATCTCAACATCGAGCCCTATCTCAACTTCGGCCGCACGCGCCCGCTGCACACTTCTGCGGTCATCTTCGCGTTCGGCGGCAATGCGCTGATCGCCACGTCGTTCTACGTGGTGCAGCGGACCTCGCGGGCACGGCTCTTCGGCGGCAACCTCGGCTGGTTCGTGTTCTGGGGCTATCAGCTGTTCATCCTGATGGCAGCCACCGGCTATCTCCTGGGGATCACCCAGAGCCGCGAGTATGCGGAGCCTGAATGGTATGTCGACATCTGGCTGACCCTGGTGTGGGTCGCCTATCTCGTCGTCTTCCTCGGCACGATCCTGAGGCGCAAGGAGCCGCACATCTATGTGGCCAACTGGTTCTATCTCGCCTTCATCGTGACCATCGCCATGCTGCACGTGGTCAACAACCTTGCCATTCCGGTCTCCTTCCTGGGGGTCAAGAGCTATTCGGCCTTCTCGGGTGTCCAGGATGCGCTGACCCAGTGGTGGTACGGCCACAATGCGGTGGGCTTCTTCCTGACCGCCGGCTTCCTCGGCATGATGTACTACTTCATTCCGAAGCAGGTGAACCGCCCGGTCTATTCCTACCGGCTGTCGATCATCCACTTCTGGGCTCTGATCTTCATGTACATCTGGGCCGGTCCTCACCACCTGCACTACACGGCGCTGCCGGACTGGGCGCAGACGCTCGGCATGGTCTTCTCGATCATGCTCTGGATGCCCTCCTGGGGCGGCATGATCAACGGCCTGATGACGCTGTCTGGCGCCTGGGACAAGATCCGTACCGATCCCATCGTCCGCATGATGGTCATTGCCGTCGCCTTCTACGGCATGGCGACCTTCGAAGGCCCGATGATGTCGGTGAAGGCGGTCAATTCGCTCAGCCACTATACGGACTGGACGATCGGCCATGTGCACTCCGGCGCACTCGGCTGGAACGGCATGATCACCTTCGGTGCCATCTACTTCCTCGTCCCGAAGCTCTGGAACCGCAACCGTCTCTACAGCCTGCAACTCGTCAACTGGCACTTCTGGCTCGCAACGCTCGGCATCGTCGTCTACGCGGCCGTGATGTGGGTGGCCGGCGTGCAGCAGGGCCTGATGTGGCGCGAGTACGACGATCAGGGCTTCCTCGTCTATTCCTTCGCGGAATCGGTCGCGGCGATGTTCCCCTACTACGTGCTGCGCGCCGTGGGCGGCGGGATGTTCCTCCTGGGGGCACTGATCATGGCCTACAACGTGACAATGACAATCCTCGGCTATGAGCGGCGCGAGAACGTCCCGGGTGCCACACCCGCGGCGGCGCTGCAGCCGGCAGAATAGGGAGCAGAAAGATGGCTCTTCTGGACAAACACAAGTTCATCGAACGCAATGCCACGCTGCTGCTGGTGGGGTCTCTGCTGGTGGTGGCGGTCGGCGGGATCGTCGAGATCGTGCCGCTCTTCTACCTGGAGAACACGATCGAGAAGGTCGAGGGAATGCGGCCCTATTCACCGCTCGAACTCGCAGGCCGCAACATTTACATCCGCGAGGGTTGCTATGTCTGCCACAGCCAGATGATCCGGCCGTTCCGCGACGAGGTCGAGCGCTACGGACACTACAGCCTGGCGGCCGAATCCATGTACGATCACCCCTTCCAGTGGGGGTCGAAGCGGACCGGTCCGGACCTTGCCCGCGTCGGCGACCGTTACTCCAACGATTGGCACGTGCAGCATCTGACCGAGCCGCGCTCGGTCGTGCCGGAATCGGTGATGCCCAGCTACTCCTTCCTGAAGGAGACGCCGCTGCAGGTCCGCAACGTCGGCATGGAGCTTGTCGCGAACCGCAGGGTTGGCGTTCCCTATAGCGACGAAATGGTGGAATTCGCTGCCGCGGATATCGCGGCGCAGGCGGATCCGAATGCCGACACGTCCGGCGTGGAGGGTCGATATCCGAAGGCCAAGATCGGCGATTTCGACGGCAATCCGGCGGCTCTGACGGAAATGGATGCGCTCGTCGCCTACCTGCAGATGCTCGGTACGCTGGTCGATTTCTCGACCTATGACGACGCCGCCGGCTACCGCTGAGGAGAACGCAATGGAAGCCTATACTGCACTTCGCCATTTCGCCGACAGCTGGGCCTTGCTCGGCATGACCCTGTTCTTCCTCGGCGTCGTCCTGTTCACCCTGCGCCCTGGCTCGAAGTCTCATGCCAATGAGGCTGCCCAGATCCCTCTGAAGGAGGATTGAGAGATGGCGGACAAACATATTGATGAAATCAGCGGCGTCGAGACCACCGGTCACGAGTGGGACGGCATCCGCGAACTGAACAACCCGATGCCGCGGTGGTGGGTCTGGACCTTCTATGCCACGATCGTCTGGGCGATCGGCTACACGATCCTCTACCCGGCCTGGCCGATGGTAACGCAGGCAACCAAGGGCGTGCTGAACTATTCCAGCCGTGCCGAGCTCGCCGGCGAACTGGACGGCGCGCGGATCGCGCAGGGCGAGATCCTCGAAAAGGTCTCCAAGGTATCGCTCGAGGAGATCCTGGCCGATCCGCAGCTTGCGCAATACGCCACCGCCGGCGGCGCATCCGCCTTCCGGGTCAACTGCGTGCAGTGCCATGGCACCGGAGCTGCGGGCGGTCAGGGCTATCCCAACCTCAACGATGACGAGTGGCTCTGGGGCGGCGACATCAACGCGATCTACCATACCATCGCGCATGGCGTCCGTGATCGGGTCGACGAGGATACCCGCTTCTCCGAAATGCCGGCCTATGCCGACATTCTGCAGCCGGAG
>TARA_R110002051_G_scaffold1008_5_pt1 | contig 21136 bp, 16 predicted proteins | sample TARA_R110002051 | Tara Oceans TARA_R110002051 (sample SAMEA4397023) | marine metagenome | biome: Polar Biome; feature: [MES] marine water layer (ENVO:01000295) within the mesopelagic zone...; material: water (ENVO:00002006), including particulate matter (ENVO:01000060) such as......
CGAGGGCAATAAGGACCATCCCGTCAACAAGGGTGTGCTTTGCGCCAAAGGGTCTGCCGGCATCATGCAGCACAATGCGCCTTCTCGCTTGCGCGCGCCACTGAAACGGGTTGGGCCGCGGGGGTCAGGCGAGTTTGAGGAAATCACGTGGGAAGAAGCCCTGCAAATCGCGACTGACACCCTAGGTCCTATCCGCGAAAAAGCCCCCGAGAAACTGGCGTTTTTTACAGGCCGCGACCAATCGCAGTCGTTCACATCGTTCTGGGCGCAAGGCTTTGGCACCCCCAACTACGCAGCTCACGGCGGGTTCTGCTCTGTCAATATGGCCGCGGCTGGCATCTATACGATGGGCGGCGCATTCTGGGAATTCGGGCAACCTGACTGGGACCATACCAAGCTGTTTATGCTATTTGGCGTGGCCGAAGACCACGATAGCAACCCGATCAAAATGGGCATCGGAAAGATCAAGGCACGCGGCGCACGTATGATCGGCGTCAATCCAATCCGCACTGGCTATAACGCCGTAGCCGACGATTGGGTCGGAATTACACCGGGCACGGACGGGCAGTTTATTCTGGCGCTGGTGCATTGCCTGATGAAAGCGGGCAAGATCGATTTGGACTATCTGGCGCGGTTTACCAATGCCTCTGTGCTGGTCAACGAAGACAAAAAATCCGATCAGTTTGGCCTGTTCATTCGCGATGCGGACGGCCAACCACAGGTCATCGACCGGCGCACCGGCAAGCTGGCGCCGTGGAACGGCAAAGGCGTGGAGCCTGATCTCGCGGGCACTCACCGCGCCAAAGGGGTCACACACCGCCCGGTTTTCCACCAGATGGCCGACCGGTATTTGGCAGAAGAGTATAGCCCTGAGGCCATCGCCGAAAGCTGTGGCATTCCCGCCAAGCGGATCCGCGCGATTGCTGCTGATCTGGCGCGAGTGGCCTTCGACGAGGCGATTGAGTTGGACCGTGAATGGACCGATTTTCGTGGTGTGAAACACGCCAAAATGATAGGTCGCCCTGTTTCTTTCCATGCGATGCGCGGGATTTCGGCGCATTCAAACGGCTTCCAGACCTGCCGCGCCCTGCACATGTTGCAGATCATATTGGGGTCTGTTGAAACACCTGGCGGGATGCGTTTCAAACCGCCCTACCCCAAGCCCGCAACAGCCCACCCAAAGCCGCACGGCAAGGTCACTCCGGGTGCTGCACTCGATGGTCCGCACTTGGGTTATGTGCAGGGCCCCGAAGATCTGCTGCTACAAGACGACGGCTCTGCGACGCGGATCGACAAGGCCTACACTTGGGAAAACCCGATGTCGGCGCACGGCTTGATGCATATGGTGATCTCGAACGCGCACGCAGGTGATCCGTATAAAATCGACACGCTGTTTATGTATATGGCGAATATGGCGTGGAATTCCTCGATGAATACCGGCGGCGTCACGGCGATGCTGACCGACAAAAATGAGGATGGGACTTATGTGATCCCCAACATCATTTATTCGGACGCTTATTCCTCCGAAATGGTTGCCTACGCCGATCTGGTTTTGCCCGATACCACATATCTTGAGCGGCATGATTGCATCTCGTTACTTGATCGCCCGATCTGCGAAGCGGACGGCGTGGCTGATGCGATCCGCTGGCCCGTGGTGGAGCCTGACCGTGACGTGCGCGGCTTTCAATCGGTACTGTGCGAGTTGGGCGCGCGCCTGAACCTGCCCGGTTTTGTGAACGAGGACGGCAGCCAGAAATACAAGGATTATGCCGACTATATAACCAACCACGTCCGGCGTCCGGGTATCGGGCCATTGGCGGGGTTCCGCACCGGCGAAAAGGGCCTGCAAAACGGGCGCGGCGATGTGAACGAAGGCCAGATTGACAACTATATCAAGAACGGTGGGTTCTGGGTCGAACACGTGCCCGCCAATTGCACCTATTATAAACCGTTTTCGATGGACTACCAAAACTGGGCCGTAAAGATGGGGTTCTACGACGTGGTGCAGCCCTATATCTTCCAGCTTTACGTGGAACCCATGCGCAAATTCCAAGCCGCCGCCGAAGGCATCGGCACGCGTCAACCGCCCGCGCATTTACGCGGTCAAATCAAGGTCACGATGGACCCGCTGCCGATCTGGTATCCGCCGTTTGAGGATGCCCATGTCGACCCCGAAGAATACCCGATCCACGCGCTAACGCAGCGTCCGATGGCGATGTATCATTCGTGGGGCTCGCAAAACGCGTGGCTGCGCCAAATCCACGGGCATAATCCACTGTATGTGCCGACCGCGATTTGGGAAAAGAACGGGTTTCAGGATGGCGATTGGGCGCGGGTGTCGTCCGTGCACGGGTCCATCACGGTGCCTGTCGCGCACCAAGCCTCGCTGAACGACAAAACCGTTTGGACGTGGAACGCAATTGGCAAACGCAAAGGCGCTTGGGCGTTGAACACAGACGCATCCGAGGCCACCAAAGGGTTCTTGCTTAACCACCTGATCCACGAATTGCTGCCGCCAAAAGGTGACGGGCTACGCTGGGCGAATTCAGACCCCGTTACCGGTCAGGCGGCGTGGTTTGATCTGAGGGTAAAGATCGAAAAATCCGCCACGCCAAACGAAGCACAACCCGTTTTGCCACCGATCAAGTCCCCTGTAGGGCGCGGTCCAAAAGACATTGCATGGAAGGTCGGAAAATGAGCAAGACACATATCTTGTTGATGATACTCGCTTTTGTCGTGCTGACATTCGGTTCGTTCATCTGGATGATCATCACTTGGGACGCGGATAAGGAAACATCAATTGGCTTTGCCGCGCCACCTAAAACCACATTGGAAAGGGCCGCCCTATGACCCAACTACCAACAAGCACCAACAAGAAACTCGGCCTTGTGATCGACCTTGATACCTGCGTGGGCTGCCATGCTTGCGTGATTTCGTGCAAGGGCTGGAACACCGAGAATTACGGCGCGCCATTGTCGGATCAAGACGCTTATTCCGCGGCTGCTTCGGGTACATTCTTGAACCGCGTGCATTCCTACGAGGTGCAGCCGCCAATGTTGAACGATCAACCTGCGGCCCCTGCCCAGTTGATCCATTTCCCCAAATCTTGCCTGCATTGCGATGATGCGCCCTGCGTCACGGTCTGCCCCACGGGTGCCAGTTACAAACGGACCGAGGACGGGATCGTTTTGGTGAACGAGCAAGACTGCATCGGCTGCGGTCTATGCGCTTGGGCCTGCCCATATGGGGCCCGCGAATTAGACGCCAAAGAAGGTGTAATGAAAAAATGCACCCTTTGCGTGGACAGGATTTACAATGAAAACCTACCCGAAGAAGACCGTCAGCCTGCATGTGTGCGCACGTGCCCGTCAAATGCGCGGCACTTTGGCGATTTGGCGGACCCCGAGAGCGATGTGTCAATCTTGGTAGCCGAGCGCGGTGGATTTGATCTGATGCCCGAGCAAGGCACCAAACCCACCAATAAATACCTGCCACCGCGTCCCAAGGATGTGGAGCCGGAGTATGATATTCTGGCCCCCTACCTTGCGCCGATTGCCAGTGATGGCAAAGGCTTTGTCAACTGGCTCGATAAGGCCCTGTCTGCGCTACCTGGAGGAGCGAAATAATGCATCCAGCACCATCGGTTATTGCGTTCACGACATTTTCGGGCCTTGGATTTGGCCTGTTGTTCTGGCTTGGCATCGGGATGCCGGCGCCCACAGGTTGGGCCGCGTTTGTGTATTTCACCATCGCCTATCTGGGGGCTGTGGGCGGATTGCTGGCCTCGACGTTTCACCTTGGACGGCCGGAACGCGCGATCAAAGCGTTCAGCCAATGGAAATCTAGCTGGCTATCGCGCGAAGGGATTTGTGCGGTCGTGACCCTGTTGGTCATGGCAATTTACGGCGCTGGTCTGGTATTTTTGGGCACAAGATTCACGGTGCTGGGGTGGCTGGGCGCAATCGGGGCATTGGGCACGGTGTTCACCACTTCGATGATCTATGCGCAATTGAAAACCGTGCCGCGCTGGCATCATTGGACCACGGTTGCGCTATTCTTGCTGTTGTCACTGGCGGGTGGCGCGTTGTTGTCGGGCAATGTCAGGGTTGCACTACCCTTACTGGTGATCGCAGGCGCCTTGCAGGCCTTTGCGTGGTTCCACGGTGACGGGCGGTTTATGGCGTCGGGCACTACGATGGCAAGTGCGACGGGTTTGGGCCATATCGGCCGCGTCACCGCGTTCGAGCCGCCCCATACTGGCACCAACTATTTAATGCGCGAGTTTATTCACGAGGTCGGGCGCAAGCACGCGATGCAGTTGCGCATTCTGGCCTTGGGCTTGGGCTTCGTGCTGCCGGTTTTACTGCTGCTGGTGTCGGCCAGTCTGTGGATCGCAGTGCTTGCTGCGATCAGTCACGTTTTCGGCATTCTGGCGCTGCGCTGGTTATTCTTTGCGCAGGCCGAGCATGTTGTGGGGCTGTACTACGGAAAACGCTAAAATGGCGGGCCGTTTGCCCGCCAGCGACCTTATCCGCGGATACGGTTTTCGGTTACCCCGTCGAAAAGGTAAATGCGTGACTTGTCGATGGTGACACCAACGCGCGCGCCGGTCACAGATCTTTCATCTCCGCGTTCCTCAATCACGATGCGCTCGCCCGTTTCGCCCTTAAGGTATACAAAAGACACCCCGCCAAGGCTTTCGGTCATCTCGACGGTATGTGTGTCGCCATCGGGATCTGTCATCAAGTGTTCGGCGCGCATCCCGACGGTGACCTTTTTACCCGAATAGGCAGGTGCGATGACGCCTTCAAAGCTGGCTTTCATGCCCGGCACAGACACATTGCCGTTATTTGCGACGCCTTCGAGAAAGTTCATCGCCGGAGAGCCGATAAAGCCTGCCACAAATTTATTGTCGGGGTCACGGTAAAGATCCATCGGCGCGCCGACCTGTTCGATGATGCCTTTGCGCAGCACGACGATTTTGTCGGCCAATGTCATGGCCTCGACCTGATCATGGGTCACATAGATCATAGTGGCGCCGATTTCTTTGTGTAGGCGCGCGATCTCGACCCGCATTTCCACGCGTAGTTCAGCATCAAGGTTGGACAGGGGTTCGTCGAACAAGAATACTTCGGGGCCGCGCACAATCGCACGCCCGATCGAGACACGCTGTCGCTGACCACCTGACAGTGCGGCGGGTTTGCGGTCGAGGTAGTCTTCGAGTTTCAAGATGCGTGTGGCTTCTGCAACTTTTTGTGCAATCACCGCTTTGGGGTGGCCGTTCATTTTCAGGCCGAAACCCATATTGTCGCGCACCGTCATGTGGGGATAAAGCGCGTAGGTCTGAAACACCATTGCGACGCCCCGCTGGCTAGGGTCCATCACGGTTACGTCGCGGGTCCCGATATGCATCGATCCGCTTGTGGTTTCTTCAAGTCCCGCGACCATACGCAAAAGCGTGGATTTGCCGCATCCTGATGGCCCGACAAAAACGCAAAATTCACCGTCTTCAATCCCGAGGTCGATCCCGTGGATCACCTGCACATCACCGTATTTCTTGGTCACATTCGTGAGTGTTACGCCAGCCATTATGCAGCTTCCTTTTGGTTGGGGTCCCTAGGTCGGGGATTGCCAGTTTTGGGCCTCGGCCCCGATTTGATGTGCGGTTTCAAGCAACATCGGGCGAAAGGCCTCGAGCCCTGCCAGATCGTGCCGCGTAGTTGTTGTGGCCACCGAGACCGCGCCGATGACAAAACTGTTTTTGGTCAAGATCGGTGCCGCGATACTGATGATACCTGTTTCATGTTCTTCACGGTCATAGGCCACCCCCTCGGTGCGGATACTGTCGAGTTCATCGCTCAGCGCCTGTGGACCTGCGTGTGTCGCCTTGGTGTATTTCATGAAGGCTTGTTGTTGCAGCGCACGGCTGCGTCTGTCGGTGTCCATGTAGGCCAGAATCACTTTACCGACACCGGTGCAGAAGGCGGGTGCAATTTGTCCGGCTTGCGCCAGCGTGTCGAACCCTGCGGTGGCTCTACGTTTATCGATGAATAGAACCTGCCCGTTGTCGATTTGCGCAAGGTGCACAGCTTCGCCAACCGACTGCGCCAGTTTATCAAGGAATGGCCGCGCGATGGGTGCCAGCGACGATTGTTCCCAAGCCGCATGGGCAAGCCGCAACAGCCGAAGTCCGGGTGCATAGGTTTGCCGGTCAGGATCGTAGGACAGCATGTTCTGATTCGTCAGCGATTGAATGAACCGATATAACGTGGGCTTGGGCAGGTCGGATTTTTGCAAGACTTCGGAAAACCGCACAGGCCGCCCAAATGACGCCACCATGTCAAGCACCCCAAGTGCCTTACCAACAGTTCCATCGCCTGTAATATAGCCCATCGAAACCTCCCTTATCTGCCCAATTCGCCGCCTCACCATTTGGGTCGCGAATTGCACCAGACTGTTGACAGGCTAGCAAGTTCCCGATTTAGTATCAATATCCAAAACCAAGTTTCACATAATGAGACCATTTATGGAACTGGGTATTGCGAACGGGAGCACTAGGGAGGAAACCATGCATTCCATTATTAAGACGTCTTTCGCGGCGCTTGTTGCGGCAAGCATCACAGCATCCACGGCCAATGCAGAAGCGCACGCGCTCTCTGGCGATCTGGTTATTTTCTCGGACATGTCCAATCCTGCGCCACGCGCAGTGATGGAAGGCATGGTCGATCGTTTTGGCGAAATGAACCCTGATCTGAACATCGAACTGACGGTCATTGACCGCGAAGCGTATAAAACGCAAATCCGCAACTTCTTGACCGCTGACGCGCCTGATGTTGCCAACTGGTATGCTGCCAACCGCATGTTGCCTTATGTCGACGCAGGTCTGTTTGAAGACGTGTCCGACATCTGGGAAGGTTCAATGTCCGAAGAGCTGGCGTCCACCAAAGGTGCGATGACCATCGACGGCAAGCAGTATGGCGTGCCTTACACATACTACCAGTGGGGTGTTTACTATCGTAAGGACTTGATGGAGCAGTTTGGCCTGTCCGAGCCCGCCACTTGGGAAGAAGAAAAAGCCAACTGCCAGACATATCTGGACAACGGCATCAAGTGTTACACCATCGGCACCAAATTCCTTTGGACGGCTGGCGGCTGGTTCGACTATCTGAACATGCGCACCAACGGCTATGACTATCACGCGGCGCTGACAAACGGCCAAGCAAAGTGGGATAGCGCAGAAACACGCGCCACGTTTGCAAATTGGCGCGAGCTGATCGACATGGGTGCGTTTATCGACAACCACCAGACATACAGCTGGCAGGAAGCGCTGCCGTTCATGGTGAACGGCGAAGCGGCATCGTACCTGATGGGTAACTTTGCAGTGGCCCCAATGCGTGAAGGCGGATTGGATGATAGCAAGTTGGACTTCTACCAGTTCCCAGAAATCACCGCTGGTGTCGCCAAGGGCGAAGATGCTCCGACCGATACGTTCCACATCCCGTCGGGCGCCAAGAACAAAGAGAACGCCCGTGCGTTCCTGAAGTTTGTAGTGTCTGCGGAGAACCAGACATTGATCAACAACGGTGAAAACCTAGGTCAGTTGCCTGTGAACGCGTTGTCGGCGGTTGATGACGACAAGTTCCTGAACGAAGGCTTTGATATGCTTTCCAACAAGGCACCTGGTGGCATTGCACAGTTCTTTGACCGTGATGCACCTGCGGAGATGGCCGCTGTTGCGATGGAAGGGTTCCAAGAGTTCATGCTGTTCCCGGACAACTTGGATGACATCCTTGCGCGTCTGGATGCCGCTGCTGTGGATATCTACGCAAAATAATCAAACACCTAGGGTGGGCAGAAATGCCCGCCCTGACCCAATTCTTGACCCCGTTTTGGCCCATATGCGAGCACCTGACGACAGGTATTTCCACATGCGCCCCAGACCTAAAGGGATATGACCATGAGCAATACGGCCCTGCCTGTCTCTGAATTTGATCAAGTCAAACGCGGCTGGTATCGGCGCAACGAAATCACCATCACACCCTATCTGTTTTTATTACCGGGTATGTTTTTCTTTGCGGTTTATGTCATTTACCCGGTGTTTCAGTCGTTCAATATTTCGCTTTATAAGTGGGATGGATTGGGCGAAGCGGAATATATCGGGCTGGAGAATTACCGCAAATTATTCGATGATCGTGCGTTTGAGACATCGCTGTGGAACAACATGAAATGGCTGGTGCTGTATTTACTCGCAATCCCAGCGGGCTTGATGATTTCGCTGTTCCTCAACCAGAAAATCACTGGCATCCGCCTGTATAAATCGCTATTTTTCTTTCCGTTTGTGATTTCGCAGATCGTAGTCGGTCTGGTGTTTTCGTGGTTCTACGATCCGACGTTTGGCCTGTTTACGAAGGCGATCGGGTTGGTCGGCCTTGAGATCAAGGGTGGAGTATTGGGCAACCCGACAGCGGTGACTTACGGGATTATTGCGGCCGGTCTATGGCCGCAGACTGCCTATTGCATGATCTTGTATCTAACGGGGCTGAATTCGGTTGATCCCGAACAGGTGGAAGCCGCGCGGCTTGATGGTGCCAAGGGATGGAAAATGCTTTGGTATGTGATCATCCCGCAGCTCAAGCCCGCCACATTCATCGCCTTTGTTGTGACGATCGTGGGTGCGTTGCGGTCGTTCGACCTGATCTCGATTATGACCCGCGGTGGCCCGTTTGGCCAAAGCCGCGTGCTGTCGTACTACATGTTTGAAAAAGCGCTGTCCGAATACGGATTCCGCATGGGATATGGCGCGGCCATCGCGGTGGTTCTGTTCCTGATCATGTTGGTGTTTATCGCCTATTTCCTATGGTCGATGTACCAAGAAGAAAAGGGAGCCCACTGATGTTTCCGACCCCGATAGAAAAGCGCCCTCGCGGCATTCAAATCGGCTATCAGGCGATGGTGCCTGTTGTGCTGATCGCGTGGCTTTTACCGCTTCTGGCGGTGATGCTGTTCTCAATCAAGCCCGAGGCCGATTTTGTATCGGGCGACTATTGGTCGCTGCCTAAAACCTTGGAAGGCTTTGCGAACTACAAAAAAGTGTTCTTCGAGAGCGACATGCCGAAATATATGTGGAACTCGATCCGCATCACCGTGCCAACGGTGATTGGTGTGATGATCTTGTCATCGATGACGGGTTTTGCGCTGGGTATCTATAAGTTCCGCGCCAACCTGTGGATCTTCTTTTTGTTTGTCGCGGGGAATTTTGTGCCCTTCCAGATCTTGATGATCCCTGTGCGCGACCTGACGCTGGATATCGGTCTGTATAACAAGGTGCAGGGGTTGATTTTGTTCCACGTCGCATTTCAGACCGGATTTGCCACACTGTTTATGCGTAATTTTATCCGCGCGCTTCCGTTCGAGTTGATCGAGGCCGCCCGTGTTGAAGGCATCGCGGAGTGGCGTATTTTCTGGTATGTTGTCTTACCATTGATGAAACCTGCACTGGCCGCGATGGCGGTGTTGATTTTCACATTTATCTGGAACGACTACTTTTGGGCAGTTGTTCTTACCCAAGGCTCCGAAAGCCAACCTGTGACGGCTGGTATCACCAGCTTTAACGCGCAATATCGCGCCGCGTATCATTTGATGAGCGCAGGGTCGATTGTTGCCGCCCTCCCTCCCGTGGCGATGTTCTTTTTGATGCAAAAGCACTTTATCGCTGGCCTGACCCTCGGGGCTGTTAAGTAAGAAAATCTATGAACCGCACCTACCGCCTAGATGATGGTCGCCAGACGCTTGTTCTGGCGGCACATGCCGACCGTTTGCCAGTTGTGACCTATTGGGGCGCGACTTTACCGCAATCGGAAAATCTGGAAACACTGCAAGCCGCCGGGACAATTGATGTCACGGGGGGGATGCTGGATGAAAACCCCGATCTGACGGTCTGCCCCGAAGCCACCCGTAGTTTTCCCGGTCAACCCGGATTGATTGTGCGCGACACCGATGGCACGCCATTGTTGCCAAAGTTTTGTTTTGCCGCCGAAGATCACGCAGATGGTTTGGCATTATCGTATACAGATGCAGTGAACGGGTTGACCCTGAACGTGACGTTTAAGGTCGATCCGCAGACCCACATCATCACCTGCCAGACCACACTGGACGCGGACCGCGCGGTGCATCTGCATTGGCTGGCCGCCCCTGTTATGCCAGCCCCGCAGCAGTCCGACGAAATGATTGATGTTTCGGGTCGCTGGTGCGGCGAGTTTCAACTGTCTCGCACGCCTTGGTCTGCAGGCATGCGCTATCGCGAGAACCGCACAGGTCGCACAGGTCACGAGCATTTCCCCGGGCTGATTGTGCCGTGTCGCGGGGCCACTAACACCATGGGCGAGGCATATGCGTTTCACTACGGCTGGTCAGGTGGCCACCGGATGTTGGCCGAGGAATTGCCAGATGGGCGCCGTCAAGTTCAATGGGGTCATGCCGCCCGCATGGAAACTGATCCGCAAAAGCAGTTTAAAACGGCACCGTTGTATATCACCTATTCCGATAGCGGCTTGAATGGCTGTGCTGTTGCATTCCAGCGCCATTTGCGTGACCGGATTGTGACCTGGCCAAAGCCGGATGCACCGCGCCCCGTGCATTATAATTGCTGGGAAGCCGTGTATTTCGACCACAAGCTGCCGGTATTGAAAGATATCGCGGAACGCGCGGCCGCCTTGGGTGCAGAGCGCTTTGTGCTAGATGACGGCTGGTTTGGCTCGCGTGATGATGACACGCGAAGCCTGTCGGATTGGACCATTGATCCGCGCAAATACCCCGACGGCCTGACCCCGCTGATTGACCACGTCAAATCACTGGGCATGACCTTCGGGCTGTGGTTCGAGCCAGAGATGATCAACCCCGACAGTGATATCCACCGCGCAAATCCGCATTGGGCGTTGGGTAGTGAAGATCAGACTCTTGGTCGCCAGCAAAAGGCGCTGAACATGGCGCTGCCAGAGGTGCGCGATTTTCTGTATGACCGGATGTCTGCGATTTTGGCGGACAATGACATCGACTATATCAAGTGGGATCATAACCGCGTGCTGCCGATGCCTGATGCGGCACAAACACGTGGGTCTTATGCGTTGATTGACCGATTGCGTGCTGATTTTCCGCATGTGGAGATTGAAAGCTGTGCCTCGGGTGGGGGACGGATCGATTTCGGCATTTTGCAGCGCACCCAAAGGGTTTGGCTGTCCGATAGCAATGACGCGCTCGAACGGCTACGCATTCAGCATGACGCGGCGCTGTTTTTGCCCTTGGCCGTGACCGGAAGCCATGTTGGCCCACGCCATTGCCATACCTCGGGGCGCACGTTGGATATCAGTTTCCGCGCTTGGGTCGCCGCCCAACGTCATATGGGATTCGAGATGGACCCACGCGAATTGGACAGCCATGAGGCCGCGGTGTTGACCGAGGTAACCGCGTGGTGGAAAACAAACCGCGACTGGATGCAGCGGGCCGATATCTTGCGCCTCGATAGTGCTGATGTAGCCGTGATTGCCGAGCAACAGATGGCGGCCGACAAGAGCCGTTTTGTTGTGTTCGCAGGCAAGGCTGCGACCAGCGCACAGATTGCACCCCGCCCATTGCGTCTAACGGCCCTTGACCCCGATGCGATGTACCGGATCGCGTTGATCAACCGCGACACAGCCCCGAGTTTATCGCGCGGCACTCCAGCGTTAAAGTCGGAGGCGCTGGACCTGTCGGGAACCTACTTGATGCACACGGGTGTGACGTTGCCATGGTCATTCCCAGATCGTATGTGGGTTATTGAAGGCACCAAACTCTGACGAAAGGTCACGCTATGCAAAAACCGGATTGGATTGCAGTTGATTGGGGCACCAGCAACATGCGCGCGTGGGCGATGACGTCTAGTGGCACGGTGCTGGCTGATGTGCGGTCGGATCAGGGAATGGGCGGGCTTGCACCTGACGCGTTTGCACCGGCCTTGCGCCATGCGATCGTGGGGTGGGACCATGCCGGTGTTCCGATTATTGCCTGCGGCATGGTCGGCGCGCGCCAAGGCTGGATCGAGGCGCCTTATGCTGCGACCCCCTGCTCCGCCACGCCCGACGGTTTTACCAAACCCGATGCCGGTGATCTGGATGTGCATATTATCGCAGGTGTCATGCAAGCCAATCCCGCCGATGTGATGCGCGGCGAGGAAACCCAGATTGCGGGGTTTCTGGCGATGAACAAGAACTGGGATGGCGTGATATGCTTGCCCGGAACGCATACCAAATGGGCGCATGTCAGTGCCGACGAGATCGTCAGCTTCCAGACCTATATGACGGGTGATCTATTTGCAGCCATCGCAGGACACACAGTTTTGCGCCATTCGGTGACAGCGGATGGATGGGACGACGGTGCATTTGACGCGGGCGTGGCCGATGCGATGGACCGCCCCGAGCGGTTAGCGGCGCGCTTGTTTTCTCTGCGCGCAGAAGGCCTTGTGAACAGCATGCCAAACGTCACTGCGCGCGCGCGCCTGTCGGGGCTTTTGATCGGTGCAGAACTAGCTGGTGCCAAACCCTACTGGATCGGCCAGCAGATTGCCGTGATCGGCGCGGGGGCCCTTAGCGCGCTATATGTGCGTGCACTTGCTGCCCAGTCCGCCCCCGCCACCCAAGTCAAAGGTGACGCAATAACACTGGCGGGGCTGACCGCCGCGTACCGCCGCTTGAAAGGATAACCCTAATGTCACATCTGCCCCTGATTGCGATCTTGCGCGGCGTCACACCCGCCGAAGCCGCCCCAATTGCCGCCGCTTTGGTTGACGCTGGCATCACCCAGATCGAAGTGCCACTGAATTCACCCGACCCGTTTGACAGTATCAAAGCGATGGCGGATGCATTCGGCGATGTGGCGCTCATTGGGGCGGGCACTGTGTTGTCGGTCGAGGATGTTGGCCGTGTGGCACAGGCTGGTGGCAAGTTGATCGTATCGCCGAATGTCGACCAGCGGGTAATCGTGGCAACCAAAACTGCGGGCATGGCCAGTTGGCCCGGTGTCATGACCCCGTCGGAATGCTTTTTGGCGTTGAAATCGGGCGCTGACGGGCTCAAGATTTTTCCCGCCTCTTTGATTGGCCCAGAAGGCATCAAGGCGATCCGTGCGGTGTTGCCAAACGGCACGCTGGTCTACGCCGTTGGCGGCGCGGGTGCGGATAACTTTGGTGAATGGATGGCCGCAAGCGCGGACGGGTTCGGCATTGGTTCGGCATTGTATAAACCCGGACTATCGGTGGCCGATGTAAAGGCACGTGCCGTGGATATGGTTGCTGCCTACACCGCAGCATTGTCATGATTTTCGATGCCACCAAATGCACTTTGGGTGAAGGCCCGTTGTGGCACCCTGAACGCGCAGAGCTGTTCTGGTTTGATATTTTAGGCAAGCGGTTGCATTGCAAGGCGCGGCATTGGGACTTTGATGATCATGTGTCGGCGGCAGGTTGGGTCGATTATGACACGCTGATTGTGGCCTCTGCCAAGGGGTTGCACCGTTTTGACATTGAAAGCGGCGAGATGGACCTGCTGTGTGATCTTGAGGCGGATAATCCGCTGACCCGTTCCAATGATGGCCGCGCCGATCCGCAGGGCGGGTTCTGGATTGGCACGATGAGTCTGAACGCCGAAATGGGGGCGGGGTCGATTTACCGGTATTATCGCGGGGAGTTACGCCGGCTTTACGCTGACTTGCAAATCACCAATGCAATCTGCTTTGCGCCCTCGGGGGATACCGCCTATTTCACCGACACCAACACGCAGATGATTTTGGCGGTAGCTTTGGATGCGCAGGGCTGGCCCATGGGCACGCCGCGTTTGCACATTGATTTACGCGGCACCGATTTCCGGCCCGATGGTGCGGTTGTGGATGCAGCAGGTAATCTGTTTTCCGCGCAATGGGGTGTGGGCCGTGTAACGGTTTACAACCCCAAAGGCCAGTATATCGAGGCCTTTGCGATGCCTGCGATCCAATCGTCCTGCCCCGCTTTGGGCGGCCCTGATCTACAAACGCTCTATTGCACCTCCGCCGCCATCGGGCGAGATGGCGCTGATGACGGCAAGACATTCCACATCAAAACCAGCTACACTGGACAAGCAGAACACCGCGTAATCTTGGGCTGAACCCTTGGTCTCGCTTTTGTTCAAATACTCAAAAAGGCACATCCATGAAACGCACACTCGGCGTCTGTTATTACCCCGAACATTGGCCCGAAGATCAATGGGCGACCGATGCGGCCCAGATGGTGGCGGCGGGTCTGACATGGGTGCGCATTGGTGAATTCGCTTGGGCACGAATGGAGGCCGAGGCCGACGTTCTCACATGGGACTGGCTAGACCGCGCCATTGCGGTTTTAGGGGCTGCGGGGCTCAAGGTTGTGCTGGGCACGCCGACCGCCACGCCGCCGCGCTGGATGGTGGACAAGCACCCTGATATGCTGGCGGTCGACGCCAATGGGTCGACGCGCAAATTCGGGTCGCGCAGGCACTATGACTTCAGCCATCTTGGTTACCGCAAGGAGAGCAAACGCATCGCGACATTGATGGCGCAGCGGTATGGCAAAAACCCCCATGTGGCGGCATGGCAGATCGACAACGAGTATGATTGTCACGACACCACCCTGTCGTATTCGCAGGCTGCCAAGACGGGGTTTCAGAATTGGTTGGCACAGACATACCCGTCGACGGACGCGATGAACCGTGCGTGGGGCAATGTATTTTGGTCGATGGATTACGACACGTTTGATCAGGTCGAGTTGCCGAACTTGACCGTGACAGAGCCAAACCATCCACACCAACTGGCATTTCGCCGCTATTCGTCCGATCAAGTGGTGGCCTTTAACAAGGCGCAGTCCGATGCCATTCGCGCCCATTCCGCTGCCCCACTCATCCACAATTACATGGGCCGCATCACAACATTTGACCATTGGAAGGTTGGTGCGGATTTGGATATCGCGTCTTGGGACAGCTATCCAATCGGGTTTTTATCTGACCGGATAGAGGGCACACCAAAGGAAAAGTTGAAATTCCTGCGCCAAGGTCATCCTGACAATCAGGCGTTTCATCACGACCTGTATCGCGCGGTCGGGAAGGGCCGCATGTGGGTGATGGAGCAGCAGCCGGGGCCGGTGAACTGGGCGCCTTACAACCCTGCCCCGCTGCCGGGTATGGCAAGGCTCTGGGCCTGGGAGGCCTTTGCACACGGGGCCGAGACGGTGTGTTATTTCCGCTGGCGGCAGGCCCCGTTTGCCCAAGAGCAGATGCACGCGGGCCTGTTGCGCCCTGATCGCAAGCCTGCCCCTGCGCTGGCCGAGGCGCGCCAAGTGGCGGATGAGTTTGCCCTTATGCCGGATGTTGGCACCGCGCGGGCCTCTGTGGCGCTGGTGTTTGATTACGAGAGCGCATGGGCGTGGGATGTGCAGCCGCAAGGTGCTGATTTCGAAATGTTCCGCTTGGCCTTTGCCGCCTATCGCGCGCTGCGCCGTGCGGGATTGAACATTGATATACTGCCGCCAGATGTGGCGGATTTATCTGTGTATAAGTTGGTGTTAGCGCCGGGGTTAATGACGATTTCGGACAATCTACGCGCAGCGCTCGCGCGTTTTGAGGGCATCGCATTGATCGGGCCGCGCAGTGACACCAAGACCCCAGAACTGGCAATTCCCGATGTTATGGGCCCCAATCTGCCCAATGTCGACGTGACCGTGTCCCTGACAGAAAGCGTGCCACCAAACGCCAAGATCAAGTTGCAAGGCGGCGGGCGGTTCGTGCATTGGTTCGAGCATCTGGAAGGCACCGCAACCGTGCATTTGTCAACAAAGGACGGGCAACCGGCGATCATGGGCGAGGACAATATCCGCTATCTGGCGGGCTGGCCCGATGATGCCACGTTTGACAAAATCATCGGCGGCATGTGCGATACACTTGAGATCGCCACGTTTGAATTGCCAGATGGATTGCGCATTCGTGACACCGACACGCACCGGTTTGTGTTCAATTATGCGCCCAAGGCCCAGATGTGGGGCGATGTGATTGTGCCTGCGGCGGGTGTGCATTGGGAAGAGTTGTGATGCATTTTGGCACAACGTCCAAAGGTCACGACGTCGAAAAGGTCACAATAGCGGATGGTGACCTAACCGTCTCGGTTTTGACGTGGGGTGCTGTTTTGCATGATGTGCGCATTGCAAATTTGCCCTATAATTTGACCCGCAGTACGGATGATCTGGCGGCCTATGATGGTGAATGGCGCTATCATGGTGGGATTATCGGCCCGATTGCCAACCGCATCGGCACCGCCCGCGTCAAAATCGACGGCATGATGCACGAGTTGGAGCGCAATCAGGATGGCCGCGTACATCTGCATTCGGGCAAAGATGCCACCCATGCGCAGGTTTGGCAGATTGTGGATCAGACCGACGCCAGCGTAAGTTTGCAACTCACCTTGCCCGACGGGATGTGTGGCTTGCCCGGGCACCGCGTAATCACTGCAACCTACACCGTGAGCGCGCCTGCAACACTGACGTTGCAAATTGACGCTGTGACCGATGCCGACACGCTGATGAATTTCGCGCAGCATGGGTATTGGAACATGGACGGGTCGGATGACTGGTCGGGGCACAGGCTACGGATCGCGGCTGACCACTATTTGCCGACCGATGCAGATGCGGTGCCGACGGGTGAGATCGCGGATGCGGCAGGCTCAAAAATGGATCTGCGCGACGGGCCCGAAATTAGCAGCACCAGCCACAGCTTTGACCACAACTATTGTCTGACCACGGGTAAAAGCCCTTTGCGCGATGTTCTTTGGTTCACTGGAAAACAGGGTTTGACGATGGTAATGGCAACCACCGAGGCAGGTCTACAAGTCTTTGACGGTCACACCAAGCCAGCCAATTTCAATGCACTAGCGTTCGAGGCGCAGGGCTGGCCCGATGCCCCGAGCCACCGCAGTTTCCCCGCAATCAGGGTCCGCGCAAATGACACCTACGCGCAGACCACGACGTGGTCGTTTACCTCTTAGCTGCCCCGATATGTGGAATAGCTGAACGGCGTTAAAAGCAGCGGCACATGATAGTGCATATCGCGATCCGAAACACCAAATCTAATCGGGATCTGATCCAGAAAGCGCGGCCCGTCTGTGGCGGGTCGGAACTTATGCAAGTAGTCGCCCGCGTAGAACAATAGCTCGAATTGCCCCGTCGTGAACGCCTCTGATGGCAAGATTGGGCCGTCAGTGCGCCCGTCCGCGTTTGTCGTCGCCGTAATCACATGCTGCCAGTGCCCGCGGTCGATGCGGAACAAGTCGATCTTGACGCCAAACGCAGGACGCCCGATTGCCGTATCTAGCACATGCGTCGTTAAATAGCCTTTAGCCATTGCTGTATTCCTTTGTGTCTAACTTCGTGCACGACGGCGTGGCATAGCATTTAACCGATCGTCCCCCAACCACCACCGCCCGGTGTGCGCATCTCAAAAACTGCCCCCGCAGGCAACATTACCTCGTCGTTACCTTTCAAAACGCGCCTGTGTCCGTCGGGCATCACAAGGGCATTCTCGCCCACCGTTCCGGCCCCACCGCCATCGCCGCCAAAGGGGGCCACCACGCGGTGCGAACATAGGGTTGTCACTGTCACGGGCACCAAAAAGCGCATTTTACGCAATGCGCCATGTCCACCTCGCCAGCGGCCTTGCCCTCCGGTTCCCTGAGCGATGGTAAACGCTTCCAACCGTACCGGAAACCGCTTTTCCAGTATTTCAGGGTCGGTCATACGGGTATTCGTCATGTGGCTTTGCACCGCGTCACACCCCGCGAACCCGTTGCCTGCGCCGGTGCCCCCTGCGATGGTTTCGTAGTTTTGAAAGTCGTCGTTGCCCCAGATGAAATTGTTCATCGTTGCTTGCGAGGATGCCACGACGCCCAGCGCGCCCAACAGGGCATTGCATGCAGCTTGGCTGACTTCGGTGTTGCCTGCGATCACGGCCGCCGGATAGGCAGGGTTCAACATCGAGCCTTGAGGCACCACGATATCAATCGGCGCAAGGCAGCCTTCGTTCAACGGAATATCGCTGCCGACAAGCGTGCGGAACACATATAGCACCACCGCGCGGCACACTGCGAAGGGCGCGTTGTAGTTGCCGCTATGTTGACCCGCTGTGCCGGTAAAATCGACCGTGGCACGGCGTGCCTTGCGGTCAACGCGCACGGCCACTTCGATCACCTGACCCTCGTCCATGTGGTAGGTAAACTGTCCGTCCGACAGTGTGTCGATGACCCGCCGCACGCTTTCCGCGGCGTTGTCCTGCACGTGCGCCATATAGGCGGTGACCACGTTTGCGCCGTAAGCAGCACAGATTTTCAAAAGCGCCTGCCGCCCTGTTTCATTGGCCGCGACCTGTGCTTTCAGATCCGCAATATTCTGGTCGATGTTGCGACACGGATAGCGCCCTGAACCCAGCACCGCACGCGCATCGGCCTCGCGCAAGCGCCCCGCGCTGACCAGTTGCATATTGTCGATCAAGACCCCTTCTTCTGCGATGTGTTGGCTGTCGGGTGGTCCTGATCCCGGCGTGCGTCCGCCGATATCAGCATGGTGCCCCCGACTGCCGAGCCAGAACGCCGCACGCCCCGCCACAAAGATCGGTGTAACCACCGTGACATCCGGCAAATGCGTGCCGCCGTTATAGGGGGAGTTGAGCATGAACGCGTCGCCGTCCACCGCGTCAGGCCGCAGCCGCATGATCGTTTTGATGCTGTCAGACATCGAGCCCAAATGCACCGGCACATGCGGCGCATTGGCGACCAGATCACCGTTTGCGTCAAAAATCGCACAAGAAAAATCCAAGCGCTCTTTGATGTTCACAGACCAACTTGTATTGGCCAGTGTCGCGCCCATCTCGTCGGCCACGGACATGAACAAATTGCTCATGACCTCTAGCACAACTGGGTCAGCTTTGGTGCCAGCAGCCGCGGGCCGCGCCGCCGCGCCATCGCGTGTCATAATCAGGTTGCCGGTTTGATCCACGCGCGCGCGCCAATGCGCCTCGACCATATTCGTGCCTGTTGGCTCCAGAATGATCGCGGGGCCTTGCACGGTTTGCCCGACGCCAAGGGCTAGCCGGTCATAGATCGGTGTTCCTCGCCCCTCGACCTGCGCATGCGCTACAGGCGTGGGCGTGCCCGTAGCAATCGGTACGGCATGTTCCGGCTGCGGCGGACTGGCACCCAAGGCCTCAGCGCTGACCATTTCGAACATGATCGCGCGCTCCGGCGAGATGAATCCGAACCGCTTTTGATGCGCGGCCTCAAACCCCGCTTGCATGGCGTCAATGCTATCGAAAGGCACCTCTAACGCCTGATGTGATCCGTCATATCGCAAGTGTGCTATCCGTGCGACGGTGATGTCGTCAAAACCTTGGCCAGCCACTTCTGCGCTGGCTTGCGCCCCAATCATATCAAGCGCGCCTTTGGCCGCTTCAAGCTGTTCAAGGGGTAGATCGACTTGAGCTTCGCGCAGGGATCGGACCTCTGCCAACCCCATGCCAAACGCCGATAACACACCGGCGTGCGGATGCACAAACACCCGCGACATGCCCAGCGCATCGGCGACCAGACAGGCATGTTGCCCACCGGCACCACCAAAGCATTGCAACGTATAGCCCGTCACGTCATGGCCGCGCTGCACCGATATTTTCTTGATCGCATTTGCCATATTGTCAACCGCGATCCGCAAGAATCCGCGTGCCAAATCTGCGGGGTCCCTCGCAGGCTCCCCCGTGAAGCGTGCAATGTCCTGACTAAGGGTCGCGAATTTCTCGGTTACGATATCAGCGTCCAGCGGCAGGTCGCCGTTTGGGCCGAACACTGCAGGGAAATGCGCCGGTGACAGTTTGCCCAGCATCACGTTGCAATCAGTGACCGTCAGCGGGCCGCCACGCCGGTAGCACGCAGGACCCGGGTCGGCGCCCGCACTTTCGGGGCCAACTTGGAACCGTCCATCGCGGAACGTGCAAATCGAGCCGCCGCCAGCGGCCACGGTATGGATATCCATCATTGGCGCCCGCATCCGCACGCCCGCAACTTCGGTCTCGAACGACCGCTCGAACGTGCCCGCGAAATGGCTGACATCGGTGCTGGTGCCCCCCATGTCAAACCCGATCAGCCGCTCAAAGCCCGCTGCCTGCGCGGTCTTGACCATGCCGACGATGCCGCCCGCGGGGCCCGACAGAATGGCGTCTTTACCTTGGAACAGGCGCGCATCAGTCAGACCGCCGTTGGATTGCATAAACAAAAGCCGTTCGCAGACCCGACCGACGTCCAATGCGCCCGCGACAAGGTCGACATACCGGCGCAAAATTGGTGACAGGTAAGCGTCGACCACCGTCGTATCCCCGCGACCGACAAGTTTTGCCAACCGCGACACGCCGTGCGACGTGGAGATTTGCGTATAGCCGATATCATGGGCAATGTGAGCCACCGCATCCTCGTGGGCGGGGTTCAAATAGGCGTGCAAAAACGCAATCGCCACAGCGCGCAGACCTGCATCATAGCCAGCTTGTAGGCTATCGCGTGCAGCATCCAGATCAAGGGGTGTCACAACACCACCTTCCGCATCCAAACGCTCTATGATTTCAGCCACATCTGCATAGAGCAGTTCGGGCCGCCGGATGTTCAGGTCAAACAAGCGCGGGCGGTTTTGATACCCGATGCGCAAAAGGTCACGGAACCCTTGCGTGATCAGCAACAGGACTGGCTCACCCTTTCTTTCCAACAGCGCATTCGTGGCCACAGTCGTTCCCATTTTCACTGCACGAATCGACCCCGCAGGCGGAGTATCGGTGGCCATCAGGTCTTTGATTCCCTGCACCGCGGCATCTGGATAGCGTTCGGGGTTCTGTGACAGCAGTTTATGGGTGACAATCTGGCCGTCGGGCCGCAACCCCACTACATCGGTAAATGTTCCACCGCGATCAATCCAGAATTCCCACGCTTTATCGCTCATGTTGCGTCCTTTTTTGCTTAGTTCATGTCTAAGGTCGCAAATTGTCGAATGAAACCAAGAATCGGTTTGACACCCAACGCCCCATTGCGTAAT
>TARA_R110002051_G_scaffold305021_1_pt1 | contig 21122 bp, 24 predicted proteins | sample TARA_R110002051 | Tara Oceans TARA_R110002051 (sample SAMEA4397023) | marine metagenome | biome: Polar Biome; feature: [MES] marine water layer (ENVO:01000295) within the mesopelagic zone...; material: water (ENVO:00002006), including particulate matter (ENVO:01000060) such...
CGGGGTGTAGACATCCATTTGCTCAAACTGGCGCACAACGGCGGTGCCGAAGTAAGTAATGGAGTTTCCAATGCGCGGAAGGATCGCGTCGTAGTCCGAAAGCAGCTTGCCGCGATATTGGAGGTCAGGTTCATCGCCGGTGAGATCAATAGCGAACCGAAGCGTATTGAGAACTTTGACGGTATGGCCGCGCTGCTCAGCAGCCGCGCGAAGTCGCTGCGTGGAATATGCATGCGGCGCACGGGAGAGGATAGCGAGTTTCATGGGGCGACCTGTCAAGATATGGGGGTGATAGAACCTACCCATTCAAACACGGTCGCGGGCTGGCGTGAGTGGGTTGCCCTGCCCGAAATCGGCGTTTCGTGGATTAAGGCCAAACTCGACACTGGCGCGCACAGTTCTGCCATCCACGCGACGAAAATTGAAGAATTCGTCGGAGCTGACGAAACCGACTGGGTGAGGTTTACGGTCGTGCCGTGGCAGAAATCCGGTGACGACGCCACTATCGTGGAACGACAGATTCACGATCGTCGCGCCGTGCGCAGTTCCTCCGGTCACAGCGAAGACCGCATCGTTGTTCTTCTACACGTTGAGCTCTTTGGGCAGACCGTCACAGCCGAAACGACTCTCACCGACCGCAGCGATATGGGGTTCCGGATGCTCATCGGCCGCGAAGCGCTCAGCCAGGGGTTCCTCATTGACTCAAGCGCGTCGTTCCTCGGCGGTCGAGCTCCACGAGCCGTCCGTCGCCGCAACCAGGGGCGCGCTTAGAGCAGGATGGTCCGCTGCGCCGCGGGAATACTGCTGTCAGCGCTTTCCAAAGTTGGTCCTAAGGAAACTGATTGCACTCTCAGCCGGTCTCGGTATCGTGGCGACATGAGCATCGATATCCCCACTCATAATGACCTTGTAGAGCTTTCGCAGAAGCGAAACAACGCCAGCATCTCGGTGTACATTTCTCCGGGATCGGGCAATGGCGCCGCAGCGATCGGCAGAGATTCTGACGCTGCCCGCGTGGCCCTCAGGTCGTCTGTGACGCAAGCACTAGCCGAGCTCAGTGAACTTGGTATCAAAAAAGCCGACCTCGATGTGATCGATCACGAGCTTACGAATCTCGACAATGACACAGCATTTTGGGCTTCGTCAGCACATTCGGTGGCTGTGTTTAGTTCGCCTGAGTCGACGCAAGCTTTCCGATTGCGCAACGAGCTTCCTGCTCACGTTGCCACCGGCGACCGATTCGATCTTGGTCCCTTGTTACGCGCGACGACTTTTGGCCATTCGGGCTATGTCCTTGCGCTCACGCAGGGAAGCGTGAAGCTGTTCTCGCTCAATGCTGACGACTCAAGTGTTGAACTCGCGTTGCCGACCTTGCCAGATGATCTCGGGATGTCTCTCGAAATTGCCGACAATGAGGGCAAGGCCGATATGCCTCGCGCCGATGGCGCCTTGGGGCCCAAGATCGAACTGCGCCGCTACTGCTCGCGGGTGCAAGAAGCGGTTCTCGACGTAATCGGAGACTCGGACTTGCCGCTCGTGCTCGCTGCGGCATCCGACCTGCAGCCGGCATATTACGAAGTGTCAACGTACAGCGCCCTCTTGCCGTCCGCCATTGGCGCGAATCCGAGCTCGCTGTCGATCGAGGATCTGGAGGCACGCGGTCGAGCAATTCTGGCAGAAAGCCATGCTGCGCAGCTGGAAGAGTGGCGTTCGCACTTCGGAGATAGGCAAAGCAATTCACTCGCGAGTTCTGAACTGAGTGAGGTAGCGCGCGCAGCCACTGCAGCGCTCGTCGACACGCTGCTGTTCGATCTGACATCGGTTGACGAAGGCACCATCGACGAATACGGCAATGTGAAGTTCTCTAACGAACCGGGCCCCAGCAGTTATGGGATCGTCGATGAAATCGCCGCACGGGTATTGCGCACGGGCGGAACGGTCAAGGCGGTTCGTAGTGAGGACCTACCGACGGACTCTCCGGTGGCGGCGACATTCCGGGGACCAATCTAGGTCGGTAGCGCAGCAAGAATTTGTGCCTCTTCTGCCTTCGTCAGTAGAGGCTGTGACGAATACGCACCAGCGCGGATGCTCTTTCAAGGCGACGGCGGCATCTTCAAATTCTTGAAGTCCAATTTGGCAACGGCGGCCAGGTTCAACCCTCGGCTGATTGACCACAAACTACTGAGATTGCTGAGCCGACTCCCTTCAGTTGGGTCACACTCGCGCACAGTGAGAAGAACTGCAATATTCTAGAATCGTGACCAACCAACCTTCGCGGCCCTCCGCAGGCGTCGGCCGAGCAACGTTGGTAGCCCTCTTGGGCACAACAATCGCTCTTCTCATTGCGGTCGAATCCTTAGAAGGATTGCACGGGGCTTCTGGAGCTTCACGTTCTGAAGCAGCATTGCCTCCGCTCGTCGCCGGAGTTTATGCACTCACCGGCATCGTGGCAATCATTCGCCGCCCCGGCAATTGGATGGGTGCCATCCTGCTTCTCGGCAGCGTAAGCCTACTTGCTGGGGGCCTCACACTGATGGAATCGCCAACCTTGCAAACAGCGGGAGCGCTAACCAGTTCGCTGATTCTCGCTGCAATGGTTCATGCCCTTCACGCCTTTCCCTCCGGACGGCTACGCGGCCGTTGGAGCACCTCCACGGTGATTGCTGCCTGGACTGTCAGCTCCGTTCTGCAGCTGCCGGTGTACTTCTTTGACCAAGACAGTTCGGTAGGTGTGGAGACGGACCGGCTGCTATTCGAACTGGCGGTCTGGCTCCAACGTGGAGTTGGTCTTGCGGTCATGACGTCTACCGCAGCGCTGCTCATCGCCCGGGTTCGCAATGCGAACCACCGCCAGCGTCGAGTCTTGGCGCCACTCTATTTGTACGGCAGCTGCGCCGTGCTCTTGGTTTTTCTAGCGGCGCGCATTCTCGAGAACACTGATCCATCCCTTCGCGCCTCAATCCAGTTGCTCCTCATTGCCGGTGTGCCTGTAGCTTTTCTTCTCGCGCTCCTACGCGGCGGTTTCGCCGCAACAGGTCGGCTGGAGGATCTCAGTACCAGCCTCACTAGGCCAACACACAACCATCGAGAGCTCGCTACAGCCCTTTCGCGCACTATCGGGGACCCGACGAGCGAGATCGTGTATTGGTCGCACGCAGTGGGCAGCTATGTTGACGACGATGGAGCCATTGTCGCTGTTCCGACATCAAGGGGCCTTGTGGAGGTGAGACTCGATAGTCGTCTCGTGGGCGCTGTTAGCTATGACAAGGTGCTTGTAGGCGAAAAGACACTTGTGGAGTCAGCGGCTCATGTGCTCGCCCTCGCCATAGACCGTGAACGACTTGAGGCCGACCTACGCGCAAGTCGCGAGGATCTGCGCGCCTCCCAGGAGCGAATCGTTTCTGCTACGGACGCGGAACGACGGCGCATCGCCCGTGATCTCCACGACGGGCTCCAGACGCGGCTCGTTCTGATCGCCCTAGCAGCAGACGAAGTCCAGCGCTCACGGTCTCACGCAGACCTGACTAAGTTGAAGGCCGGGATTGCACAGGCAATTGGCGAACTGCGATCCTTCGTAAACGGGGTCATGCCTGCGGTCTTGACTGAGCGCGGACTCTCCAGCGCAATTCGCGAACTCATCGACGAATCGCTGATCCCGGTCGAATTAGACCTTCGATTTGGAAGCGAACGCCTTGCCCCTACGATTGAGACAGCAGCTTTTTTGGTGGTCTCAGAATCCTTGAGCAATGTGATCAAGCACTCCGCAGCTTCAACGCTGCACGTATCAGTGGTGAGTGAGGGAGAAGTGCTCCACGTTCGTGTGGTCGATGACGGCGTGGGAGGCGCATATCTCTCGACAACTTCCGGTTTGGGCGGCTTGCGCGATCGAGTCCGTGCCGTCGGCGGAAGCCTGGGCGTAGACAGTTCGCCCATAGGCGGCACAGTCGTCGACGTCACCCTGCCCTGTCGCACTATTGCCACAAAGGGCGCCCTGCAGTGAAAGTCGTAATCGCTGAGGATGAAGTGCTCCTCCGCGAGGGCCTCCAGCTGCTCGCTATCCGCGCCGGTTATCAGGTGGCGGCTGCGGTCGGGGATGCTGATTCTCTGATCGCTGCAGCCGAGGAACACCATCCCAGCCTCGTGCTCACAGACATTCGTATGCCCCCAACGAACGCAGACGACGGGCTTACTGCTCTACGCGTCATCACAGCGAAGCGTCCCGAAACAAACGTGATGGTACTTTCGCAGCACGTGAATCGCGAGTACGCCCTAGAGCTGCTCGGCGATGCGCGCGCTGGTGTTGGCTACCTTCTCAAACAGCGAATCGCCGAGTACGACGACTTTCTTGGCGCGCTGCGACGCGTGAGCGCCGGAGAAACTGTGATCGATCACGAACTCGTCACCAGCATGATGGACTCCGGGAACGCCCGCACCCGGCTAAAGGGGCTTACTGAGCGCCAACAAGAAGTTCTCGGACTGATGGCTGAGGGACGCAGCAACGGGGCAATTGCGAGCAAACTGCATATCTCTAATAAGGCGGTGGTTCGTCACGTTTCCCACGTCTACGATGCCCTGGGACTGGGAGCTGGCCCCGACAGTCACAGGCGAGTGCAAGCGGTTCTCGAATATCTCACCGAAATCCGCACCTCCCGAGCCTAACCAGCCCTTGTCTAACAGGGGACTCAGGTCCATTGTCACGCGCTGCCTGCGGCAGCTTATCTAGTAGACACGTGCCCAAACGGGTGCGCCGACCACCAGATAGGAACCACTCGATGGCCGCCAGCACTCGATCTCTCAACCGAAGCCTCGCCGCTCTCGGCGCCGTCGCACTTGTGAGCGTCGGTGTGCTCACGCTGGGCAGCACACCAGCCTACGCAGCAGATCAGACTTTCGAGGTTACTGAGCCGGTCACGTCTCTCCCTCCACAGCCCGGCGAACTGGGCTGGGCGATCGAACAAGCTAATGCGACAGCAGGCAAAGACACGATCGACATTCAGACAAGCGCCATTCAGCTCGGCAGCAATCTTCCCACTATCACCGACGATGTCACGATACTCGGCAATGGGGCCACGATCGATGGCTACTTCTGGTCCTACTCTGCCTTCGCGATCACCGCCGCTTCGGCAGAGATTAGCAACATCGAAGTAGTTCAGCCGAACTCCGCGGGAGTGTACGCCGCACCAGATAGCGGAGACACCATTGTGCTCAGCGCTGTCGATGTAACAAACGCTTCAAGTTACCCCGGAATCAGTATATATCCGACACAAGACAGCATCGTTCGAGTCGCGGAAGGCACTCTTCTCAACAACAATATTGGGCTGGAGATCAGCGGATGGGGCGGCGGCACCGTCGAAATAACAGGAACGAGGATCGACGCGAGTCGGGCATACGGGGTCACCGTGACTGCATCTAGCGACACGCGAGTCACGATCGATGGCTCAGAAGTAATTGGAGACGCCACAAGCAACTCCGGAATCAACGCAGAGTTGTATGGCAACGCCCTTTTAGCCGTTCGAGCGACTACGGTTTCGGCTCACGGAACTTCGGGGCTGAACGCAATGGTCTATGGGGATGCCGAACTCGAGCTGGCTGCCGGAACTGTGCTTTCCAACAATGCGCAGCAGGGCGCTTATGTCTACGCGAGTGGCAGCGTCCTTTTCGATGAAACGACAGTTGCTGACAACGGCTTCGACGACGACTCTGCAGGAATCGACATTGATCGGCTATATGACGACGGGTCAGCGACGATCAGTCGCAGCACCATTTCGAATAACGCTGGAGACGGTGTTGTTGCTCGAATCGTCGACGACTCCGCCCTCGATATCGGCAATTCGACGATCAGCGGAAACTATCGGAATGGGATAGATGTGGAGTCCGAGGGAACGTTCCTACTCCGCCACTCCACCCTTGCCAAAAACAATGGTGGAGGAATACGACTCCTCAACGATGATGAGCAAGCGTCTATTTCACACACAATTGTGGCGGCAAATGAGAGACGCCAACAGGAGAGTGATCTAGCGGTCTTTGGAGCAAACGTCACCCTCGAATGGAGCGTGGTCGGCACCTTCAGCGATGACGGCGCACCTTCAACGCCCGCGCTCGTTGAAGGCCCGGGAGTTCAGTGGGATGTCCTGGATCCACGAATCGAGGCGCTGACAGATAACGGTGGGCGGACGCTCACCCATCGGCTAGGTGATAACTCGCCCGCGCTCGACGCCGGAAATGCCTCTATAGGGAATGCTTCAACGACAGACCAAAGGGCACTTCCTCGCATAGTGGGGAGCAGGATTGATATCGGCGCAGTTGAGATTCAATTGGAAACAGATGCGTCCTCGGCTTCACCTGCGGCTCTGCTCCCCGCGACCGGTCGCGAAATCGAGTGGCCGATTCAGCTTTTCACCGGCTTACTTGCATGCGGGCTTGGATTACTCGGGCTCGATCGTGTCCGTCGCCAGCCAGCTAAGAGCTAAGTGCTAAGAGCAAAGAGCTAAGAGTTAGGAGGTAGGAAGTATTGTCGAATTGGCAGTCGAGCCGAACGAGTCACCGCGAAGTGTGGCGCTCACCTATCGCGCTGCTAGAAGAACTTCCTCAGAGCCCCGTGAACCTTGGTGCTATTCGCTCCTGACATCCGAGAGTTCGTCAGTCCCTTCTTTGACGCGACAAAGACGTCTTGCTCTTCAAGGTTGAGGAGAACGGCTTCGGTTTCAGCTTCATGACGATGACGTTTATCGACGTTGCGGTATCGCAGGTAGATCACGGTGTAGAAAGCAAAACCCGAGAGCAAGAAAACGAGCCCCAGTCCCCCGGAGTCATCATCGGATGATCCTGCCGCGAAGATCTCGGTGCCCGCGGCAACCATCAGCGTGTAGTTGATCATCACACTCCCACCGCCACTAAAACCAGTCCAATCACGGTGCCAAATAGCTGAACGATTCCCGACACCAGCAGCAGCTTGCCTTGGTGCACAGGAACACTGCCCATTGTTTCCCCCGTGCGCCCATTGACCGCAACGTAGTGCAGGAACGTCTTGCCGCCCGACTTCTTCTGCTGGTAGCTGTAAAGCCAGACCGGCAAATAGGCCGATACCCAGCGCTGCCCACGCACATCGACTTCTTCTGAGTCCCAACGAACTCCGCGGTCGTAAAACTTGAGAGTGTCGTTCACACGATGACGAGTGACATCCGCCGCTTGAGTGTGGGCAATGGGAGTCAGTTGGTCGAGGTTGCTGTCTCGACGTTCTGAGGTAAACCCCGACAGGTAGTTCGAGTCGTAGCGAACCGAGTTCTCGATGTCGAACGGCATGATCGTATTGATGATGTTGTTCGAGTTCTTTGAGGTGTCCTGGTCAAGACGGTCGCTCGATGACTCAACGGTGAGGTCGTTGACGTGGATGTCGAATTCGCGCATCACGCTATACCGATCAGCGTCGTATCTTCTCTGGTCGTTGTCGCCGACTTTCACCGTGTAGGAGCGAGTTTGGTGTTCGCCTTGACCCGTGAAGCGGCCATGCGCGTTAATGTCCACGACCATATAGGGCAGATAGACCCCCATAACGTTGCTGGCGTTGAACTCTCGCCTGAACTCCGGGTGGGCGAAGAACTTGCGCTTGCCGACAAACTTCGCGATGCGCTCGACGGCTGACGCCTTCTCAATCGTGAACGGCAGGATCATGTCGGGGACAGCACCGTTATCCACTTGCTGGTTCATCGACAAAGTGTTTCGACACCAATGGCAACGCGCTTGCGTGCTGTTGTTGGTATCAATGACAACCTCTGCGCCACACGCACTGCACTTGAAAGTGAGCACTTCCTCGACCGAAGGGATGATGTCACTGGATCCGGAACCCACAACAATTCCCGAAAGCTTGCCAATGTCACCGTTGAGGTCGAAGGCTTCCAGCGCATTCTCCGCGGTCCACTCGAAGCGGCAAAAACCACAGCGGAGGTTTCCGCTGGCAACGTTGAGCGAAATCTCCGTTGAACCGCAACGGGCGCACTTCGTGAGGCCGTCTTCAGCTCCCTCATCGGTCCGGACGATGCGGGGAGTATCGCCACCAGCATCCTCCTGCGCTACCGGTGCGCTGCCGCCAGCGTCAACGGACGCTGGCGGTGTTGGAGGCGCTTCTGCCGCTGCAGGAGGAGCAACCTCCGCTGCGGAGGGAGCAGCCTCCGGCACCGGAGCCGCGTGGCCAGTGTGTGGACTGTCTGCGTTGAGGTTGTCCATTGCCACGACCTACTACAACCCGAGGACTTTAGCCTTGGCCGCCTCGTAATCAGCTTCGCTAATCAAGCCCTGGTCGAGCATCGACTTGAACTTTTGCAGTTTCTCCATGGGATCTTCCTCCGCGGGGGCCGCAGCTGCCGCAGCAGGCGCTGGGGCAGCATTGGGCTGCTGGAACCCAGCCGCGGCACCACCAGCAGCGTTCATACCCATGCCGAGGAACGCCATTCCTGCGCCGCCTCCGCCGCCACCCTCGTTCGATCCGGCGGCTTCGAAACCGCGGGCTGCCGCTTGCTGCATGAACGAGTTTCCGCGGGCACCACCGAGGGCATCCGCCTTCTTCACATCGCTGAGCAGCGCGCGAGTGTCTTCGTCATATTCGATCGACTGAAGCGCGACTTTTTCGATCATGAGACCGCGGTCAGTCGTCCACTGGTAGCCGTCGTCGACTGCCGCGCTGAGCGACTGAGCAAAACCAACGGCGTCGCCCTGAATGCGCGCCATACGGTTCCCCTTGCTGGGGTCGTTCGTGTAATAGGAGAACGCAGAAGCAAGCGACCCGACGACCTCGTTAAAGAGCTGACTAGCTGCATCGTTGTCGAGATCAGAGAAATCGAACACCTTGGCGTCACTGTTGAGGTAGGTAAGGGGAACGAAGTTCTTGACCAGCAGGATGGGGTCAACAATCTTGAGCGTGTAGCTACCGCGAGTGATGGCTCCCACTTGAGTTCCGAGGTAGGCGTCATCCCAGTAGATTTCTGACTGGGTACCAAACTTGTTGTTCGGGATCTCCTTGAGATTTACGTAGAACGCCAACTGCTGTGATCCAGGCTGGCCACCAAACTTGAAGCGTTCCCACGAGGTCTTCACCGTCGAGCTGATAATGCCGTCGCCGGCGAAGAAAGACTCGGCGTTCTGGTCTTCTGACGTGAAGATGAAACCGCCAGGCTCGCCGACGAATCCGGTGAGCTGGCCATCTTGGAACGTGACCAACCCGTAGCCCTCAGGCACGACGATACGGCTACCGTTCGTGATGATGTTCTCAGAAGCCTTGGTGTTGGAACCACGACCGGCATTTGTTCCCTGCGCAACTGCGGGGAAGATTGCTGCCGTCGGGGCCAAGTGGGTCGGCGGGGTCAAAAAGTCTTTCCACTGATCTGCGAATGTACCGCCGATTGCTCCTGCGAAAGCTTTAATGAAACCCATTTATTTTCCCCATCGAGTCGTTGTCCAGGTCAACTGCTGTTCGAGCGCTCGGCAAGTGTTGAGTTCAACACCGCAGAAGTCAGCACATCAGCGGGTGACGATCACACAGCATCCTAGCCACAAAGCAGCGCGCTATGTCAGGAGTTAGACCAGAGACCGCGCACCGACATCCTGGCGGAGATGCAGTCGGCACGGTGCTGGCGACTAGATCCCGAGAGCCTTCGCCTTCGCCGAAGCGAACTCAACGTCGCCGAGAATGCCTGCCTCGTGCAATTCCGCAAGCTTCTCAATCTGCGAGAACGAGTCGAATGCCGTCACGGGGCCGAGCAGCTTATCTTTCCCCGCAGGAAATAGACGGCAACTACGGCCGCTACGAGCGGAATTAGCACCGCGGCAACGATGTAGCCTCCCTGTCCGGTCTCTGAATACGCTCCGATTCCAAGGGGAAGCCAGCCGACACCCATCCAAATCGCAATGATCGCTGCTACTCCGGATTTGGACGAGGCCGCAAACGGCTTACGGCGCGGTCGCACATCACCGGTCCATCTCGACCCCTCCCAATATCTCGTTCCACCAGTCGCGGGATCGGGGTACCAGCCTGGGGCGATGGGAACCGCGTCGCTCATTGTCACTCTTCTCGGTAGCGGCGCCCAGAGAAGTCACGTTCGCGCAGCAGCAAAGCCGGCGTGAGCCTCATCACTGTCGCGCTCTGGCGGAGCACCTTTCTGCACACTCTAGGGGATGCAAGAGGCCGTGCGGATCGGGCGCGCAGTAACCCTCGCAGAGAAGCAGCGCCGGTGTGAGCTACCAGCCCATCGTGCCCGGCGGGCCCTTGAACGGACCAACGATGTTGGTGGTGATCCAGCCGCCGTAGAAGTCGCCGACTTGAGACGTCACACGCTCGCCATCGATTTCGCACGAATCCATCTGCCCCGGATAGAGCGCAATGCGGGGGCCCAATGCGTCGAATCCTCGAGCGGGCTCGGGATAGTTCCATGCCGCACGGGCGGCCACGGCTCCCCCACCGAGCACGTCAAAGTAGTGGGCTTCTCCTTTGAACTCACAGAAACTTGTCCCTTCCACCGGTCGAAGTGCGCCGTCGACGAACGCCTCAATCGGGAGGTAGTAGACAGGGGGATGACTCGTCTCGAGCACGCGGACGGCACCACTGGTATCGGCGATCACTTCCCCACCGAGCCGCACTACTACGCGCTCGGAACGCGACTCCACTCGAGGAGGTCGCGGGTAGTCCCACACAGATTCTTGCCCGGCTTTGGGCGTGATGGGCTTCGGGCGGGGCAACGAACGCGGAAAACCTGCGGGAGTCATGGCTTCATCCTTCCCTCCGACGCTGGGATGCTGCTGCAAGCACTGGGCTGCTCCTGCACGCGGTGGGTGCGCAGATCATCGTAGAGCCCACCTCCGTACTATTCCGCAGCCTCCGCATTGAGCGCTTGAGCATGTTCGATTCGTTCGTTGAGCGCCGCCAGAATGCGCGCAAGATCCATCGAGATCGCGGCAGAGGCGCCCATCGTCGTTGCCGACACGGTGTCTTTGCGGTCGTCGATTTCCGCAGTGAGCGCAGCAAGGGCATCGGTCGCGGCCGAGTGGGAAGCACTTCGTGCGTCTTCGGAATTCCAGTCGCGAAGCACTGCGGCGGTGGCTGCCAGAGCCTCGCTCAGTGCGGGCCGCAGTTCGGGTCTCAACTGCACTTTAATGGGGGTTCCCCACACTGCTCCCGTCAACACATCGGTGATGTCCCGCACGTGGAAGGTCACATTCTCGAGCGCAGCAAGCTCATCGTAATCCGCTTTCACATCTCGGCGATAGCGGCGGGCACGGGGGTTTGCTTTGCGACTTTCGTCAGCGAGGAGCACTGCTTCGCGCACCTGACGCGAGACTGCCACGAGCGAGTCTTTGGCCGATGCCCAGCCGTCACGTTCTGGCGGCCAACTTTCGGCGAGAGCCCCGCGATGTCAGCGAGGTGATCGGCAAGCACACGACGGAAATTCGAGAGTTGTTGATCGACCGCGTTGTGGGTGAGCGCCGGAAAAATTAGCAGGTTGACCAGTAGGCCCACGACAATGCCTAGGGTGGCCTGCTCGAGGTAGCCGAGCGAATAGTCGTCAGCATCCGGCCCACCGATGATCAGCACAAAAAGTACCGTGACGGGAATGTATTCACGGTTGGCACCAAACCAGCCCGTAGCGGCGATGAGGGCCCCGAGGCCGACTGCCAGCGACATTGTGAGAACGCTAGGCGAACTAAAGTTGATGACGGCACCGGCCAAGGCGATTGCAACGGCGAGGCTTCCGAGCGTCTGGGCAGCGTTCTTCATCGACCCCATGAGCGTGGGGTACATCGCCACGATTGCACCGAGTGGTGCGTAGTAGGGATAGTTATCGGCGACGCCAGGAAGGTAGGGCGCAAGCATCCAGGCTATGGCGACGGCGAGGCCGGTCTTGGCGGCCTGCATGATGCGCGTTCTCGTCACGCCGGACCTCAACCACCTGGCTGTTGCCGTGACCGGTTCTAAACGGTCTTTCATAGGGCGCATTCTGTCGTCTGCGATCCTGAGCGCTTGACTTGTTTCACGCATTAACCGCGATCTCGGCTGTTCCCGGCGAAGGCTCCGGATGCTCGACCCTCACGCGATCGGGCCTAAAGCCGTGCTCGATGCCCCACAGCACCGCGTTGGTGCGGCTTGTCACTCCAATCGCTCGGTAGCAACTGCGAATGTAGGTCTTGATGGAGTTAATCGAGAGGTGCGTGCGTTCGGCTATTTCCAAGTTCGACAGGCCCTGCGTGATGAGGGCAAGCACCTCTGCTTCGCGTTCGGTAAGGCCCTCTTCGCGGCCAGGCCAGTCACCGGCCACAACGGGGCGAGCGTTCAGGCCGAGGTGCACCGGTTCGCTCTTCGCGTGGATTGCCTCGAGCGCTGCCACGAGCTTGGCTGCGGGCAACCCTTTCGAGACGTAGCCGTCGGCGCCATTGCGCAGAACCGCGGTGACATGCGCCGGGTCGAGGTTCCACGAGTACACCACGACCGAACCAACCGATGAGTTTTCGGCAAGCTGATGCACTGCCGCGCTGTCGCCTTGAGTGCCAGCGAACGTGTCGTAAAGCGCAATGTCGACATGCTCGTCGACTTGCTTATTAAGGTCGAGTTCCACCACGCGGATGCGGTTGGCGTACGAGCGCAGCATCCCCACGACGCCACGCGCGACGACTTCGTAATCGTTGACGAGAGCAACGCGCAGAGGATTCATGTATCAACGATAAGTCTCTGCGTGGGACCGTGGGGGAAAGTTCACCCCTAGGGGTGAAGTCCCGCAGCGTGCATCCAGAATATTCTCAGCCTGTGGCGTGCCGGCCGCTCTACGCCAGCGCTGGCGGGCACGCCACGCCACCCAACTCCCCCACACGATTAGGAACTCACATGAGCGCATCAGACAAGTTTGACAACGCTGCCGAAGACGTCACGGGCAAGGCTAAAGAGGCAGCCGGAAAAGCTACCGACAACGAAGAACTTGAAGCTGAGGGTCGGGCCGATCAGGCCAAGGCAGACCTGAAGAAGGCCGGCGAGAACGTCAAGGACGCACTCTCAGAATAGCCTCCAGAGCTTCTGGAACACTCCCCCTACTCTCGTCCCGAAAGGCACACTATGAACACCCTCCTCATCATTGTCGCGATCATCGCCGTCATCCTGCTCCTCACGGGCGGACTGGTTCAGTCTCTGAACTTCCTCCTCTGGGTCGGAGTCGTCCTCGCAGTGCTCGCAGTCATCGTCTTCCTCGCTCGCAAACTGACCGGTGGACGCGTCTAACCGCAGCATTTTGTAGAGCCAGCAGGAGCAGCTCATCGCGACCTCCCCAGAACGCGATGAACTGAACGAGTGGCGCTCAACCTACGGGTTGGGCGCCACTTTTCGTGTTGTCATGAAGGCCTAGCTGCGTTGCGCGACTGGAATTGGTGACGTGTCGCGATGACAGTCGCAGCCGATAGCCTCGTGAGCACCTGCACACTTGAGGAAGCTGGGAAATTATGGAGTTCACGGTAAACGGCACTGAGTTTTCTCTGTCTCCAGATGAGGTTCGAAGAAAGCTAAAGAACCACGCTCCCGCAAAGTTGCACCAGTACACCGTCACCATCGATTCGCAGGTTTGGCCCGTCAAACAGGCCTTCAGCATTGCAACTGGACTCTCTCATAGCCAGTTTCAATCACAGACTGCGCGGCGACAATTGAAACGATTCGGCTTCGCGATCGATCACGACGAACGAGCAGAGCTAACTTCCCCCGTCACGCGATCGACTTCGCCAAGTGCGATCGCATTCGATGCGGATCAATTGGTCGAGTCCGACACTGTCACCGCCGCTCTACAATTCACGTGGCTTTCAGCGGGCCAATTGTCGTTGGACGACAACCTCAGACCTCAGTTTCCTGCGCTCCCCAGCCAACCAGGGCTTTACAGATTCACGTTCGTCGGCGCTGAGGGCGTCCGCCGAAATGAGGTCTACATCGGGGAGTCGAAGAACCTCCGTAGGCGTGTGTCGCAATACCGCAATGCGGTCAGCGAAAAGAGCACACAGCGCACAAGTCGACGGCTTCATAAGCAGATAGTTCGTCACTTGGAAGCCTCTGGCCACATTGAGTTCTCAATTGCGACCGAAGTCTTACTAGGCGTGGATGAAGAAGCGATCGACCTTGTCCGCGCTTCAGCCCGTCGAGTTGCCGAAAATGCTGCTGTGCTCTTGGCACAGTTGAACCCGATGAACGATGTGCTGAACATCGATGTAGACCCTACTGCTGACGAGGATTAGCGCCCCGCGTCCCGACGTACACCGTGTTGGACGACACCCCGCCCGTTAGAGCATTGTCAAAGTCGACCACATGGGCTGTTGGATTCTCGAAGACGTGCCCGAGGCTCTCCATAAACTCGTCGTCGGCCGGGTCATCTGACCAGAGCGCAAAAATGCCGCCGTCGGTGAGGTGCGCCCGCACACGCCGAAGACCGTCGACGGTATAGAGGTCGGCGTGGCTGGGATCGAGCTGGTGGCGGGGCGAGTGGTCGACATCCAAAAGGATCACGTCGTACGGTTCTGTCGGCGCGGCTCGCATGACGGCGAAGAAGTCGGCGTGCGTGAGCGTGGTGCGGCTGTCACCCTTGAGATCCGCGGATGCCGGGAGCAGACCACGATTGTGCCAGTCGATAACCGTGGGCAGGGCGTCGATCACTTCGAGCGACGCGACCCGCGAATCCGCGAGGGCGGCGACCGCGGTGTAGCCGAGGCCGAGACCGCCGTTGACGACGCGCAGCTTCTCGCCCGTGGCGGCAGCAAGCCCGAGGTCGGAGAGCGCAATTTCGGCGACGGTGAAGAGGCTCGACATAAGGTATTCCTCGCCGAGCTTCACCTCGTAGACATCAACGTCAAGCATGGGTTCACGTCGACGCCGCAGCGTGAGCTCTCCCATCGGGGTCTCTTGAAAGTCGAGCTCTTCGATGCGGGAGATAGCCATGGGTTGAGCCTACGTGCTGTCAAGCGACTCGCCCGATGCTCATGGAGCAGTAGTTAGTAGCTCGTGCTTCTCGCTTCGGCGTGGACAGTGTTGCGCAGCAGCTCGCGCTCGTGCGGCTCAAGAGTCGCGACGAAGTGCAGAATCGCGGTCGCACGATCACGACTTGTCGCGAGGGCAATTTCCATCAGTCGTGCCGCATGCTGTTCTCTCGTGCACCGTGCCGAGTAGGTCACAGAGCGACCGTCGCGCTCAGAGATGACGAGCTCCTTGCGATCGAGGTTTGCGAGCACGGTTGCGATCGTCGTGTAGGCATGCCGAGAGCCCAGCGCCGTGATCACTTCGCGAATAGTGCAAGGCCCCGAATCCCAGAGCGCGTCCATCACATGCTGCTCAAGCGTTCCGAGCGGTAACGGTCGGCAGGGTGCATCCACTAGCGGCTGCTCACTCATGCGGTCGCCAGGTCGCGCTGGGCAGGCTGGGCGGGCACCGGGCACGCAACCTGTCCTCGGAGCCGCCAGACCATCGCGACCGCTGAGAGCACGAGGGCGCCCACCGCGAGAAAGGGTTGCACGGGCGCAAACCACGTGAGGGCTCCCGAGTAGCCGAGCGCAAGCAGTGCGATCTTGTTGCACACGGGGCAACCGACTGCGAACCAGGCCAGCATGCTGCCGGCGAGGGCGAACCGGCTCGTACGGCGTTCCTCTTGATCACCGGATGCCTGCACGGGGCCGTCGGCAGCGGCATCCACATCAGTAGCTTGGGTGGGTTGTGTGCGCGACGCGGCTGCCTGCGTGCTGTGGCCGGACGGGCGAACGTAAGTAGCGATCAGCACGCCAGTCATGGCTGAGGTGATGATCCACACGGGATAGTTCCACCAGACGGGCGGGATGTCGCGCGAGAAAATACTGTTCGGAATGAGAACCGTGGCGATTCCGATGACAAGACCCACGAGAATCGTCGCCCCGGCAGCGGCCAGAATCTGTCGAGCATTCCACGTCGTGAGCGCTTGCCCCGCGAAGACTAGAGACTCTTTCGAGGCCTGAGCCCAGCGACGAATTCTATTCATAGTAACTATGATGCCCGATTCATTACTATCCCGCATAGTCGACTAGGTTTAGAAGTTGGTGTCACGCCGAGAGGAACATGAATGAGCGACCACGCAAACCCCACCGAAACGAAACCACGTCGAAAGCGGGGGTGGCTTGTTCCGATCGGCATCATTGTGATCGCGGGCCTCCTTTTGGCCAACGTGCTCCTGCAGCTGCGACCGGACCAGCCCGCAGCAGCTCCCGCCAACGAGTCAGCGGAGAGTAGCGCAGCGCCCACAGAAGCGCCCGATCTCACGGTCTACGAGTATCGTGACGCAAACGATGTTCACGCTGCCGGCCCCGTCGACGCTCCCGTCGGGCTCATCGTTTTCTCGGACTACCAATGCCAATTCTGCGCAAAGTGGACCACTCAGACACTGCCCGTCATGCTGGAATTCGCCGAAGCCGGCGATCTACGCATCGAGTGGCGCGACATCAACATGTATGGCGAGGCCTCCGATCGCGCCGCTCGCGCCGCCCACGCTGCTGGACTCCAGTCCAAGTTCTGGGAGTTCCACACCGCCCTCTATCCAGACGGGAACCACCGCACAGAGGCCGAACTCAGCCAAGAGGCGCTTATCGCAACCGCAGCCGAGCTCGGGCTCGATGCTGAACGATTTGTGGCCGACATGAATTCTCCTGCTGTGGCACAGCTGATCGCTACCCGCGCTGCTGAAGCGCAACAGCTCGGTGTTACCGGCACCCCTTCGTTCCTCCTCAACGGGCTACCCATTGTTGGCGCGCAACCGACCGACATGTTTGTCAACGCCATTGAGACGGCGCTCGACACAGCCCAGAAAGGCTAAGCCGTGCAGATCGGGCTACTGACCGCGTTCCTTGGCGGGATGCTTGCGCTGCTGAGCCCCTGCAGCGCACTGCTGTTGCCTGCCTTCTTCGCTTCCACGGTGGGTACCAAGCTTCAGCTGCTCGTGCACGGCGGGGTGTTCTATCTCGGCCTCGCCCTCACCCTCGTGCCCTTCGGTTTGGGTCTGGGCGCACTCGGATCATTCTTCATTAGCGAACGTGGCCTCATCATTGCGATCACGGCAGTGGTGCTCGTAGTGCTTGGTGTCGCCCAAATCTTCGGATTCGGGTTCGATCTATCCCGCCTCCTTCCGGGCGCCACAAAGCTGCAGGAGTCGGCATCCGCTCGCACGGGTCTGCTTCGCACTCTGCTCCTTGGCGCTGTAGGTGGCGTCGCGGGGTTCTGCGCCGGGCCAATTCTGGGTGCAATTCTCACACTTGCTTTCGGCCAGACCAACCTCTGGAACGCGGGTGCGCTGCTCGCTGTTTACGGCCTCGGCATGGTCGTGCCGCTAGTGGTTATCGCGGCACTGTGGCAAAAATTGAGCGTTCGAGGTCGCGGTGTGCTGCGTGGCCGCACATTCAGCGTGCTCGGTCGCGAGTTTCACAGCACGTCGGTCATCACCGGGGTTCTCATCGTCGCCGTTGGTGCCCTCTTCTGGTTCACGAACGGTCTCGTCAGTCTGCCGAGTCTCATCCCGACCGATGTGTTGGTGCGGTTCCAGGAGCGCGGAAGCGTGCTCTCGAACCCCCTCATCGACGTGGTCGCGATCATTGCGGTTGCCGCGATCGCTCTCACCGTGTGGGGTGTCAGTCGTCGACGGAACGACTCGACGCAACCGCAGGAATCAATTGACGAGCAGTCACAACCACAAAAATGATCAGCAGCACAAAGATGGTTCCGTCAGCGGCGATGTAGAAGTAGTGCCACAGTGAGCCGGCAGATTCGTGACCAGCTAGGAGTGCATCCGTTCTCGCATTGAGCGGCGGGCGGATGACGAAAATCTCGGTCAACAGTGTCACCCAAAGCCCCGCAAGGAGTCCCCATTGCAATCGCCGGGCGCGCGGACGCAGCATCGCGACCGTGAGAATCACGAGGAGCGCCAACGCCGTGCGGTTCATGGCGAAGAACACGAGTCGACCGATTCCGAGCCCCAGTTCGAGAGTGATTCCGGGGGCGCGAAACTTCAGCGGAGTTTCTAAAAACGAGATCGCGATGATCAGCCCCAGCCAGACTGCCGGAATGATCAAGCGGAGGGCGATGCTCGTGCGCTGCATGTTTCCAACTTACCGCTGGCATCCGCTCGCCAGCCACGACTTAGGTGACACCTACGACGCAGAGCGCCCGCGCCCCACCAGTCCGGCACGCACGAGCAGCACGTAGAGCTGGCAGCCGAGGCAGTAATCGAACACCGAGTTCAGGAACGCCGCGATGAACGCCATCCCTGCAAAAATTATGAGGGCGTAGGGAACGGCGGCGAGGTGTAGCGCGAGGCCGATCACCGCGATGAGGAGGCCGATGCCCTGCGCAAACGTGGGTGGGCGCGGGTCTTCGAGGTGGCTCGGTGCGCTCAATCGGGGGCGAATGGCCGCCTTGAAGAAGAGACCGTAGGGGTGACGGTGCACACCAGCAAACGCGCCCCACGCGAAGAGCGCGGCGATAACCGCGAACAGGATGAAGGCGGGCTGGCTGGCGCGGTCGGCGATCGAGGCCGGGAGCGCCGCTGCGGAATCCAATCCCAGCCCGATCACGGTGAGCAAGAGCACAGCGGTGATGCCTGCGCCGAAACGAGGCCCGCGAGGGTCGATTCCGGGCTGGCCAAGTTTGGCGGCGAGTGCTGCCTTGGATGCAGGGAGCTGGCTCGCAGGGGTCGCGTTGTTCTGGTTCGTCATGGGTCTCTCGCTGTGTTGTCTCGGGTGTGCTGTGCTGTCTCGGGTGTGCTGTGCTGTCTCGGGGCTGAGGGGTAGGTGGCGCTGGCGGCGCTGTCGGACGTTTAGCGGCCGCGGTGGCTAGTCGTTAGACCAGCGCTGGCGCGAGCATCCGGTGCAGTTCGGCACGGACGTCGTTGATCTTGGGCGCTCCGCCGATGCGTGCGTGCAGCACACCGTCGCCGTCGAGGATAAACGTGGTCGGAGACTGCAACAGTTTGAACTTGTTGGCGATCTCGGGCCGAGAGGTGACATCTACCTCGACGTGAACGACTGAGCCGGTTTCGTCATTAAACTCGTCGGCAAGGGCACTCAACTGGGTGCGAACGGTGGGGCAGATTGCGCAGGCTTCGGTGGAGAACTGGAGCAGAGTGACGCGGCTACCGAAGGGGGCGGCGCCGTCAATCGTAATTCGAGAGTCGTCAACTGCAGCGGTCGAGTCTTTCGAGCCGCTCTGGCGAGTGCGCTTAACGCGGCCTGTTTGAGCACGCCACACCAGACCAAGCACCGTAGCGAGTGCTACGAGGCCGAGAAGCACCAGCAAGATTTCCACAGCGGTCACCTTTCGAGAGTATTGCGAGTTTCGCTGCGCCATTGTTGTGTGACGCGAAGTTACACAAACGACAAGCAGTCTGGGGCTTGCAAAATTCCGAATCCAGTCGAACGCACGGCTACTACTCAGCGACGCGTCTGACGCCACTACTGTGTGAGGATGCCGAACCAGATCCTCATCTCGGGCCCCGTGTCGTGGAACCGAATCGTCTATCTCGATCACTTGCCGGAACCGCACCCCCACATGCAATTTGCGCTGGAGAATTTTGAGACCGTTGGTGGGACATCCGCTGGCAAGGCACTGCACCTGACCGGGCTGGGGCGGCAAGTCACCTGCCTTACTGTGGTCGGCGACGACGACGCTGCTGTGCGGCTTCATTCGGTGCTTGAGGCGGCCGGGATCAATGTTCACAGCGACTCCGTACCCGGTGCGAGCGAGCAACACCTGAATCTGATGACCCGAGACGGCCAGCGAGTGTCTCTCTACCTATCAACGCCCGAGTGTGCTGAACCGGATGCTGCACGATTTCGCGACTTGGGGCATGGTGCGGATGCGCTGGTGATGGATTTATCGCAAGCATCGAGAGCCCTCTTGCCTGACGCGGCAACACTGGGCATTCCGATCTGGACCGATCTGCATGATTACGACGACAAATCAGACTTCCATGAGCCGTTTGTTCGGGCCGCCTCGTATCTTTTTATGAACGCCGATGGGATGCCCGACCCTCTGCCTTTCATGCGTGCGCGAGTCGACACGGGCGCCACGGCGGTAGTGTGCACCCTGGGCGCTGAAGGCGCTGTGGCGTTCGATGCTGCGGGGCTCCACAGGGTAGCGGCGGAGCCTGCCCGCGTTCGCGATTCGAATGGTGCCGGTGATGCGTTCTTCGCCGGGTTTCTGCACTCAACGCTGGCGGGCGCGACAATCGAAGAGGCGCTTGCCGCGGCTGCATCGCAGGCGGTGGTCGCGCTGGAGTCGAAGCACCTTCATCCCAGTGTTGCGGATGAGCTGGCCTAACTGGTCAACACGCAGCTACCGCGGCGTGCGCGACCGCTTCAGCGCAAGCATGGCCGCGCGGTCGAAGCCGAACGTGCGGCGGGCAATGAAGCCGCCAATCGTGGTGCCGGCGGCAAGGCCGAGCCCCGTGGCAAGCGCCATGACCATGGACGGCAACGCTTCGGTGACTCCGTATTCGGAGTCCATGAGCGCGTAGATGCCGCGGTAGAGCGCGAGTCCGGGCAGCAGCGCGATGATGCCGACCATGTTGGTGGCACCCTCTGGCACTTTCAGCCAGCGGTAGAGGAGGTAGCTGATGACGCCGGCGGCGGTTCCTGCGACGGCGGGGGCGAGACCGGGTGAGGAGATCAGGGGCAGTACATACCAGTAGACGGCGAACACGAGGGCGGCACCCATTGCCATGATGGGCAGCAATCGCATGCGCACATAGGAGGCCAGGGCGAAGCCGACGGCGATGATCGCTGAGCCGATCATCCCGGAGACAACGCTGCGACTGTCGCCGAGCGAGTCACCGACTGCTACGGGGATGCCGAGGCGCAGAGAGATGCTGAGCACGATTGAGATGCCGACGGCTAGGCCGACTGTCATCATCATCACTTCGAGGCCGCGGGCGGTAGCGGTGACGTAGTAGCCGCCGATCGCGTCGCTGGCGGCTGAAGTGAGCCCCACCCCAGACAACAGCATGATGATGCCGGAGATCACGATGACGGTGGGGCTGTTCGAACCGGGGATGTCGATGCCGACGGAGCGCAGCCAAAACATGAACACCGCGATGACGCTGATGAGGCCG
>TARA_R110002051_G_scaffold238375_2_pt1 | contig 21104 bp, 19 predicted proteins | sample TARA_R110002051 | Tara Oceans TARA_R110002051 (sample SAMEA4397023) | marine metagenome | biome: Polar Biome; feature: [MES] marine water layer (ENVO:01000295) within the mesopelagic zone...; material: water (ENVO:00002006), including particulate matter (ENVO:01000060) such...
AGATACCCCAGAAGATTGGGTAATTGCAACAGGTGTTACCACTACTGTAAGAGATTTTGTGCGTTTTGCTTTTGAAGAAGTTGGTATCAAAGTTGAATTTAAAGGTGAAGGTGTAGACGAAAAAGCGTATGTAGTTGCTTGTAATCATAAAGATTTTCAAATTGCAATTGGTAAAGAGGTTTTATCTGTTGATCCTTCTTATTTTCGTCCAACAGAAGTTGATTTATTAATAGGAGATCCTTCTAAGGCGAAGAACGAATTAGGATGGGTACCAGAACATGATTTAGCTTCATTGGTAAAGGATATGATGAAAAGTGATGTCTCGTTAATGAAAAAAGATGTTGTTTTACTAAAAGCAGGTCATGAAATTTTGAAGCAGGCGGAGTAAAAAATATAGAGTTATTTGTTTAAAAACTTACGAATAAAAATTAATCCTTTAGAATGATGGCTACATTACTTTAAATAAAAAAAATATGAAAAAAATATTAATAACAGGAGGTGCTGGGTTTATAGGTTCACATGTAGTTAGATGTTTTGTTAATAACTATTCTGGTTATCATATATATAATTTAGACGCGTTAACCTATGCAGGAAACATGGAGAACTTGCAAGATGTTCAAGATGCTTCAAATTATTCTTTTATTAAAGGAGATATCTGTGATGAAGAATTTATTAATAAACTTTTTCAAAAACATCAATTTGATTCTGTAATTCATCTTGCAGCAGAGTCACATGTAGATAGATCTATTACAGATCCTTTAGCTTTTGCTAAAACAAATATTATTGGAACAATGGTATTGTTAAATGCGTTTAAAAACATTTGGCAAGAAAATTGGATTGATAAGTTGTTTTACCATGTAAGTACTGATGAAGTATATGGTAGTTTAGGAGAGTCAGGTTTATTTACAGAAACAACTTCTTATGACCCTAACTCACCTTATTCAGCGTCAAAAGCAAGTTCAGATCATTTTGTAAGAGCTTATGGAGAAACTTATGGAATGCCTTTTGTAATTAGTAATTGCTCTAATAATTACGGTGCAAACCAGTTTCCTGAAAAATTAATACCTTTATTTATTAATAATATTATTAATAACAAATCATTACCAGTATATGGAAATGGAAAATATACACGTGATTGGTTATTTGTAAATGATCATGCAAGTGCTATAGATTTAGTTTTTCATAAAGGAGTGAATAAGCAAACCTATAATATTGGAGGGTTTAATGAATGGCAGAACATCGATTTGGTAAAATTATTGTGTTCGCACATGGATGAAAAATTAGGAAGAGAAAAAGGGGAAAGTGGAAAGTTGATTACTTATGTAAAAGATAGACCTGGACATGATTTACGATATGCCATTGATGCATCTAAAATAAATAAAGAATTAGGATGGAGCCCTTCAGTAACTTTTGAAGAAGGATTATCTAAAACAATTGATTGGTATTTGGAGAACGAAGAGTGGATGCAAAGGATTGTTAGTGGAGAATATGTAGATTATTATAACAAACAATACAAATAATATGAAAGGAATTATTTTAGCAGGAGGTTCAGGTACACGTTTACACCCACTAACAATAGCTGTAAGTAAACAACTACTTCCAATATACGATAAACCAATGATATATTATCCATTATCGGTATTGATGTTAGCAGGAATAAAAGAAATTTTAATTATATCTACACCTCATGACCTTCCAAATTTTAAAAAATTATTAGGAGATGGTTCTCAATTTGGAGTTAAACTGAGTTATAAAGAGCAACCAAGTCCAGATGGATTGGCTCAAGCTTTTATTCTTGGAGAAGAATTTATTGGTAATGATGATGTTTGCCTTGTCTTAGGAGATAATATTTTTTATGGCGCTGGTTTACAAAAATTATTAAGTGAAGCAGTTCAAACAGTAAAAAAAGATAAAAAGGCTGTTGTTTTTGGTAATTATGTAAGTGATCCAGAAAGGTATGGAGTTGCCGAATTTGATGATGAAAAAAATGTAATTAGTATTGAAGAAAAACCAAAAGAACCAAAATCTAATTACGCAGTTGTAGGTTTGTATTTATACCCGAATTCTGTTGTGGAAATTGCTAAAAGTGTAGAGCCATCAGAAAGAGGAGAGTTAGAGATTACTACTTTAAACCAAGTTTATCTTAATGAGGATAATTTAAAACTTCAAATTCTGAGTAGAGGTTTTGCTTGGTTAGATACAGGTACACATGAAGCTTTAACTGAAGCTACTGAATTTGTAAAGGCTGTTGAAAAAAGAACAGGATTAAAGATAGCGTGTTTAGAAGAAATAGCAATAAATTATAGATGGATTGCCAAAGAAAAAATTGCAAAAAAAATACAAAATCTTAAAGGAGACTATTTTGATTATTTAAAAAAAATCACAAAATAAGTGACTTTAAAAAAGCAAACGTTTTCTGGAGTCCTATGGACATTCATGGATACCTTTTTTGTTAAGGGAATTATGTTTATTGCTATGATTTTATTAGCAAGATGGATTGGACCAGAAGATTTTGGACTTATTGGAATGATTGCTGTTTTTGTAGCTATCGGAAGATCACTCACAGATAGTGGAATGACTAATTCTTTGATTCGTACAAAAGAACCCGATCAATCAGATTTTTCTACAGTTTTTATTGTAAACATAGTCATGAGTCTATTGGTTTATGCTATTGTTTATTTTACAGCCCCGTTTATAGCAGATTTTTTTGGACATAAAATTTTAATTAAAATCATTAGAATTTATTGTTTACTTTTTTTAATCATTGCATTCTCAGCAGTTCAACTTGCTATTTTAACAAAAAGAATGGAATTTAAAAAAATAACTAAAATAAATTTCCCAAGCACTTTATTAGGAGTTGCTTTAGGACTTTATTTAGGTTATAATGAATTTGGAGTTTGGAGTGTTATTTGGATGTACCTTAGTACAGAACTAGTAAGAAGTGTTTTATTATGGTTCTTTTCAAATTGGAAGCCTAAGTTTATTTTTTCTAAATCAAAATTTAAATTTCATTTTAAATTTGGTTATAAACTAGTGATTTCTGGACTTTTAGATACTGTTTTTAAGAATATTTATAACGTTTTAATAGGGAAATATTTTTCTGCACAAATGCTTGGGTTTTACGAGAGATCTAAACAGTTTAGTGAATATCCTTCAGCTACATTAACAGGAGTTATAAGTAAAGTAACTTATCCAATGTTATCACAAATTCAAAAAGATCCAAAACGTTTAGAAAGTATTTACCGTAAATTAATACGGGTTTCTTTTTTTATAATAGCACCACTAATGCTTGGAGCAGCAGCGATAGCAAAACCTCTTTTTTTGATGTTACTCGGTGATGAATGGCTACCTGCAGTTCTTTTTTTTCAGATTTTAACTTTAGCAATGATGCTTTACCCTATACATGCATTCAATTTAAATATACTCCAGGTTTATGGAAGAAGTGATTTATTTCTGAAATTAGAAATTATAAAAAAAATAGTCATTACAGTTACTGTTTTTCTTGCTTTTCAATTTGGTATTATGGGATTAGTGTGGTCTAGTGTTTTTACTTCTTTTGCAGGTCTTGGTATTAATATGTTTTATTCCAGTAAATTAATAGATTATCCTGTTTTTAAACAAATTGAAGATTTAAGTATAACCTTAATTATTGCAATTTTTGTTGCCTTTTTAATGTATAAAACAACTACTTTATTACCTAACGCATTAAACATTGTGCAAATAATATTAGCCTCTTTAGTTGGTGTTATTGTATATTTAGGGATAAACTACTTGGTAAAAACAAGCCCACTTCACCAAGCAATATCGCTTTTAAAAACCAGAAACTTATGATACCTATAACAAAACCTTTTTTACCACCACAAGTAGAATATCAACATTATTTAGATGGTATTTGGAAACGTCAGTGGTTAACTAATATGGGACCTTTGGCCAGCGAATTAGAAATAAAGCTGAAAGATTATTTATCTGTGAATCATTTGTTATTTGTTACAAATGGTACAGTAGCTTTACAAATGGCAATCAAAGCTTTAGGTTTACAGGGAGAAATAATTACGACCCCTTTTTCATTTGTTGCAACAACAAGTAGTATTGTATGGGAGGGATGTAAACCCGTTTTTGTAGATATAGATAAGAAGTCATTAAATATTGATGTAACAAAAATTGAATCTGCAATAACTGAAAATACTTCTGCTATTTTGGCAACTCACGTATATGGTAATCCATGTGATGTTTTGGCTATTGATAAAATAGCAAATAAGCATAATTTAAAGGTTATTTATGACGGTGCACATGCTTTTGGTGTAAAAGTTAATGGTAAATCTATTTTTGAATATGGAGATATAAGTACATGTAGTTTACATGCTACTAAATTGTACCATTCAGTGGAAGGTGGTTTAATAGTAACAAAAGATACTACTCTATTAAAATCCTTAACTTATATGAGAAATTTCGGTTTTTCAGGAAAAGAAACTTTTGCAGAATTAGGAATAAATGGAAAAAATTCTGAATACCATGCAGCTATGGGATTGGTGAATTTAAATTATATTGAAGAAATTCATAATAAAAGAAAAGAATTAACAGAATTGTATAATTTAAAATTAAAGGGATTAGAGGCAGTAAGACCTTCATGGCATAAGGATTCAACAAAAAATTATCCATATTACCCTTTAGTTTTTCACTCTGAGAGCTTAATGTTAAGGTGTATGAAGAGATTGCAGTCTAATGAGGTATTTACAAGACGATATTTTTATCCATCTTTAGCAAGCTCTTTACCATATATAGATAAACAAACTTTTGGAGTAACAGATGAAATTTCAAGTAAAGTATTATGTTTGCCCCTTTATTATGATTTAACAATTGAAGAGGTGAAATTGATATGTAGAATAATTTTAAGTGAACAAAATAAATAAATTATTAAATAAATAGAATATGAAAATATTAGTAATAGGGCAATGTACATTGCATTGGGGAAGAATGGAATTTGGAAATATTGGGAATTTTTATATAATGGAACCTTTTTTTAGATTACTACACGAGGTGTTTCCTAATTCAGATATACAAACAACCTTTCAAATGTCTGAGGGTTTCTGTGAAAGAGAAAATATTAATTGTGTGCCAATGGAACTTTATTATGCTTGGGATAATGATTTAGATTTGGCAAAAAAAGAACTTTTAATCTCAGAAAATTATTTAAAATCTAACTCATTAACAGAAACAACTCCTTATATTGAATTAGTTAAGAGTATGGATTTGGTTATTGATTTTAGTGGAGATATTTGGGGTGACAATGCCGACTTCTTGGGAGATGATAGATTTTATGTAGGTTTAGTAAAGGATCGAGTTGCTCAAATATTTGCGAAAAAAACAGCAATGATAGCAGGTTCTCCTGGACCATTTAGTGAAGGTAAAAACCTTCAATTTGCTAAAGAGGTGTTTGAGAATTTTGATATAGTTACGAATAGAGAGAGTATTAGTAAAGGTTTATTAGAAAGTTACGGCTTTAATACGTCAAATACTTATAGCCTAACATGCCCAGCTTTTCGTTTTGAACCTACATTAGTTGATAACATTAAAGGTTTTGATAAAATCGATAAAATTCTTTCTAACGAACGTAAAAGCATAGGTTTTCTAATTTGTGGTTGGAACTTTACTGAAGGACCTTTTGATAAATGGCCACGCCCAGATAGCGATTATGAAGTGTTTGCAGAAGTTATAGAAAAGTTTAGTAATGTAGTTGATGCCGATATTTATTTAATGTCACATTCAAATGGTTTTCCTTTACCTCCTGCAGAATTTGAACTTATTCATGGAAGAGATTACCCTATAATGCAACAACTTCAGAAAGTAATAGACAAAAGAGGAAAAGCAAGAAACGTTTATTTGCTTGAAGAAGTATATGATGCTTGGGAATCTAAAGCAATATTAGGTCAGTTTGATATGGTTATTAGTGGAAGAGTTCATGCAGCTGTTGGTGCAATGAGCCAAAGCGTACCAACTGTAGTTTTAGATTATGGGCATGAACCAAAGGCACATAAATTACGTGGTTTTACAGAATCAGCAGGTCAATTAAAGTATTTAGCTCAACCCGATATATTAAATGATGTTTATAGTAAGATTTTCGAGGCTTGGGAAAATATGGACGAAATTAAATCTGATTTAAACGTTAATATTCCTTTAGTTAAAGAGAAAGGTAAAGAAAACTTTACACTTCTAAAAAGTCTATTTAATGAATAGTATTAGATAAATGTTTGAATGAAGCTAAAAAACAACTTAAACTATGAAAATAGTTCTATAAAGTATTCATCAAATGCTTCGAATTATATAGATATTCGAAGCCATTTAGAGAGGTGTAATCACTTATTTAAACCAGCTTTAAGTAGTTACATAAATCTTGATGAATACTCTATGAAATTATTTGAGCAATCTATAAGGTATGAGATTTTTTATGATTTAGATTTAATAGGTTTGGTAGCTATATATCATAATTCTAATGTAGGTTATATATCAAATTTTAGTTTAGAACAAAGCTTTATAGGAAAAGGTTTTTCTAATGATTTAATGTTAGCTTGTCTTGACGCTTCGATAAATAAAAAGCTAGAGTCTATACGTCTTGAAGTATTTAAAGAAAATACAAGGGCTGTTAAATTTTACGCTAAACATGGTTTTATAGTTGAAAAAGAAAATAACAAGGTTTTTATTTTAGTTAAAATTCTTTAAATATAAAAAGTTGATATACATCTAAAAATAAGTATATGAAGAAGAAAAAATTATTACTCTTAGGGGGCTTAAAATATTTAATTCCTGTTATTGAAAAAGCAAAGGATTTAGGTTATTATGTTATTACTTGTGATTATTTGCCTCATAATATAGCTCATAAGTATTCTGATGAATATCATAACATTAGTATTCTAGATAAAGATTCGGTACTTTCTTTAGCTATGAAGCTTAATATAGATGGCATTATGTCTTTTGCTGTTGATCCTGGTGTTCTCACAGCAGCTTATGTATGTGATAAAATGGGACTTCCAACTGCCGGACCATACAAATCAATAGAAATTTTACAAGACAAAGGTGTTTTTAGAGATTTTTTAAGAGATAATAATTTCAATGTTCCTAATTCTAAAAGCTACAAAGATATTAATTTAGCTCTTAAAGAATTTGATTTTAACCTCCCAGTAATTGTTAAACCTGTAGATTCTGCAGGAAGTAAGGGGGTTACAAAAGTAAACACTAAGGCAGAATTAGAAGTAGCCATTCTATATGCTGTTAAAGCATCTCCAACAAAAACTTTTATTATTGAAGACTATTTGGAGTGCAAAGGATTTGCTTCAGATACAGATTGTTTTTCTGTTAATGGATCTCTAGATTTTATAACATTTTCAAATCAAAGATTTGATTTAAAATCGCCTAATCCATATGCTCCAGCTGGATTTACTTGGCCATCTACAATGAGTGAAGAAAATCAATATTTTTTAAAAAAAGAACTAAAACGGTTAATAAACCTCTTAGAAATGAAATCTTCTATTTATAATATAGAAGTAAGATTAGCAACAAATGATAAACCATATATTATGGAGGTTTCACCCAGAGGAGGAGGTAATAGACTGTCTGAAATGATTGAGATAGCTACAGGTGTTGATTTGATTACTCATAACATAAAATCGGCTATGGGAGAAAAAGTTGAAAGTTTAAAAGAGCCTCAATATAAAACTAATTTAGGTCAATTAATTTTGCACAGCAATAAAGGAGGGGTTTTTAAAGAAGTACTTATTGATCCTAGAATTCAAAAAAACATTGTTGAAATTGACTTATGGATTAAAACTAATGATATAATTAATTCTTTTTCTTCTGCCAGTGATTCAATAGGGACAATCGTTTTAAAATTTTCAGAGAAGGAGAAATTAGAAGATGTTATTAGTAATTATTCAGATTATATTAACGTTGTCGTTGATTAATTTGAAATAAAATAGTCTATTTTTTTACTCAAAAATATAAGATGACAATAAATTCTAAAAAAGAAAAATTAAATGATAAAGAGGTGGTAGTCTCTATTTCCTGTCTTGCATTTAATCATGAATTATATATACGTCAATGTTTAGATGGGTTTATAATGCAGAAAACCAATTTTGCATTTGAGGTTCTAATTTATGATGATGCGTCTACAGATAATACTGTAGAAATTATTAAAGAGTATGAGGTTAAATATCCAGAATTAATTAAACCTATATATCAGTCTGAAAACCAGTACTCTAAAGGAGTGAAAGTGTCTTCTACATACAATTGGTCTCGCGTAAAAGGCAAGTACATTGCTATGTGCGAAGGGGATGATTATTGGTCAGATCCTTTAAAACTTCAAAAACAGGTAGATTTTTTAGAAAAGAATGAAGATTATGGTTTAGTGCATACTAATTTTGATACTTATTACCAAGATTCAAATTATTTTCTAAAAAATACTCACACAGTTTATAATATAGAAATTAAAGATAATTGTACCCTTAACTATTGGAACTTGTTTGGTGAAGCAATGGCTACAATTAAAACTCTTACAGCTTGTTTTAGATACGATTTGATAAAAGAATGGCAATCAGTTACACCAGAGAATAAATGGTTAGTAGGGGATTTTCCAATGTATTTTTTTATGTCTTTAAAATCAAAAGTAGGATATCTAAATGAATCAACATCTGTATATAGAACGGTTCCTCAAGGGTCATTAAGTAATGTAGGTAATGATATTAATAAGAAACTTAATATAAGAAAAACATATGTAGATATTAGATTGTATTTTTTTGAAAAATATCAACTAGAAGAAAATAAATTTAAAAAAGCACTTATTAGAGACTTCAATATATTGTTTTATTTTAGTATTCTTTTAGATAATAAAAGTGTTTTAAAAGAATATCTTGATAAATTTGATACTGTAGACAAGCAAAAGGTATCAAATAAACTCAGTAGAATTTATTTGAAGTCTAATAATCGAACATTAAAAAGAGGTATTCTATATATTACAAAAATAAAATTATTTAGTTCTACATATTTAAAAAAAATTTTTAACTATAAATTTCTTATTTCAACAATTAAGAGAAAATTAAAACTTGTAAATGTTTAAATCTATAAAAATCAACTTTTTTTTTCTTTTTATTCTGTTTGCAATGATTGTTTTCTCGCAGCCAGCAATAAATTATTTTTTTTACATTCTTTTTGTTTGTTGTATTAATTTAGGAGTTAAAAAAAAATTTCCATTAAACCCTTATTTTATATTTTCAGTATCACTTGTTTCCTTAATTTTATATAATCCAAAATTAAGTGATTTTTTAATTGATATACCATTAGAAATTTATTTATTAATATTATCAGGAATATCTTCGTTTTTTCTAGGGATGTTCGTCATTGATAAAAGTAAAATGTCAAAAAATATAAAACTAAAAATAACGAATGAGAAGCTTTTTTGGGTTGTTTTATTTTTAGGTTTTATACCTCATATTATGGGATTTATGAAAGTAGGTATCCCAATATTAAATCAAAATGAATTAGGTGAAGCTCGTGATAATTATCTTCCAGGAGGTTTAAGTTACCTCATTTTTTTCTTGCCTCTAGCAATTACAATTGCTTTTTCAATAAAAAATAAAAAACTCATAATTTTATCAATTGTCTTAAATGCAGTTATTAGTTTAGTAAGAGTTTCAAAGTTTGATTTATTAGTTGTTATCATTTTTCTTCTGTTTTCTTATTTAAAATATGGGGAAAAAAAATCTTCATCCATTAGAAAATATTTAATATTTATTTCTGTTTTTATGGGCATTCCATTTATTTTTGATTGGTTTTATAGTCTGCGTTTTCAGCAAGAATCTGTGAATGCAAATTTTCAGTTATCTACAACTTCAATTTCAGAATCATTATCAGGTGCTATATCTCTGCCATACTTATACTTTACAACTGCTTGGTCAAATTTAACGCAAACAGTATTAAGTGTGACAGAGTTTAATTACGGTGCTTATACGTTTTTTCCGTTCTTTTCTGCCATTCAATTAGACGACTTAATTAGTAAAGTTTCTTCGAAAGTTATTTATAGACATCCCTTTAATACATATGCTTTTCTAACTGATTTTTATATGGACTTTGGTATTCTTGGTGTAATAGTTATTCCTTTTTTAATTGGACTTTTAGTTTTTTATTCTTACAAGAAGTCTCTAGTAGCATCTAATCCAATTAAAGATGGTCAATTTATTATTTTGGCAATTCCAACTTTGATGCTTTTTTTTAGTAATCATTTTACTAGCGTAGGATACCCTTTTATTGTATACATTTTGTATGGTATTATTGGGTATTTGTTTAGAATTAAAATTTAAGTTAAATATTAAAGCCTTAATTCATTTTTATTTTTTAAACTCAATTTTTAAATTAAACTTTGTATGATTAAAGTATCTGTTATTATAACCACATATGGCAACCCTGTTTTTTTAGAAAAATGTATAGAAAGTGTTTTTAATCAATCATTAAAAGACATAGAATTAATTATTGTAGATGACAATGATTCCGACACGGAAGCTAGATTTTTAACAGAAAAAACTGTTGATAATTTTATAAAATCTGAAAGAAATATTACTTATTTAAAGCATGAGTTTAATCAAAATGGTGCTGCAGCAAGAAATACAGGTATTGCAGTAGCATCAGGAAAGTATATCTCATTCTTAGACAATGATGATGAATATCACGTCGATAGATTGCATAAATGTTACGAAGTTATGGAAATGAGTGATGAAACTGTAGCAGGGGTTTATACGGGGTGTGAGCTCAAGAGAAATGAAAAAACATATCATATTCTTAAAAATGTTTTAGAAGGTAATTTTTTGAAGGAAACATTAGCATGTACGTTTAAGTTTTCTACTGGTTCAAATATTTTTGTTCGTAAGTCTGTGGTTAATGAACTCAACGCCTTTGATATACAGTTTTTAAGACATCAAGATTACGAGTTTTTGGTTCGACTTTTTCAAAAATATTCATTAAAAGCAATTCCTGAGGTTTTAGTTATTAAGAATAATGAAAACTTTAACCTTCCAAATGTTTATAAAATGATTGAGATAAAAGAACAGTTTTTATCTAAATTTAGTTCTATTATTAAAAGACTCGAAGTTAACGAACAAAAATATATTTACCATAGTCATTATATCTCAATTGCAGAACATGGGTTAAGAACTAAAGAATTTAAAATTTCAAGTAAATATTATTTAAAAGCCAAAGATTATGGGGCCTTAACTTTAAAAAATAGATATCGAAAAGTAATATTTACAATACTTAATTATATAAAATAATGGTTTATAAAATTTACTGTAATGTTCATAGGTGGGCAAAACAGATTCTCCAAGGAAAAGGAACTCCAACTTATCGAATGATAAGTATAAATCCAATTAGTTTTTCAAAAAATTATAAAATTGAAATTAATGGTTCTTACATAAATGATATAGTAATTGATATACCTACTAATATTAGTAAAAAAAATCTTTTTCCGGTAGAAAATATAGTTGCTATCGGTAGCAATCGTCATTTAAAAGATTCTTACATAAAAAACAAGAAAGGTAGCTTATCTCTTGGAATTAATAAGAACGATGCTAAAATAACTTGGGAGTCTTTCTTAAATTCATCAATTATTCCTAAAGGCTATAAAAATGGAGGCCTTCATTATACAGGGTATATTGCAGATTCTATAAACGAATGGTGTTTGCCTAGTTGGGTTTGGACTAATGCAGCTCTTGTAAGAATGTATTGTAATAAAGACGAAATTACAAAAGCTACTTACATTGGAGATTTACTTTTAAAACAGCAGTTAGAATGTGGTGGTTGGATTGTTCGTAATGATTATAAATCAGAAGGAGCTATTCCAACATTAGCACCCAATGATTCCGCTTATATTGCAAATAATGCACTTATAGAATTGTATAAAGTAACAAGAAATGAGATATACCTAGATGCTGCAAAAAAATGTGCAGACTGGATTATTGAATCTGCAAGACCAGATGGTTTGGTTTGGTCTGGATTCAATATGAAAAGTAAAGAATGGGATAAGGATTATATTATAGTTGACACTGGATTTACTGCAGGATTATTTGCTAATTTATACGATATTACTTATGATAAAGAATATAAGATATTTTTACAAAGGTTTGTTGACCAGTACATCAACTTTTTTTTTATTTCGTCTAAAAAAGGTTTTTCTACAAGTATAAATTTTCAAGATAAACCAGGAGGAGGAATGTTTGCAAGAGGTCAGGCATGGGCATTAGAAGGTCTAATACCTGCATATAGAGTTTTAAAAAGCGATCAAATTAAGCAAGTCATAGAGCTAACAATTAGCAATCTTCTAAAAAAACAATTGCAAAATGGCGGATGGGCTTATAATTTCTCTAAACCACTTTTAGGTGAAGATTGCAAGGGGGTACCAGTAATTGCTAAAAGTTTAATGGAATGGAATTTAATTGAACAGAATAACGAAGTTGTTATAAGTGCTGAAAAAGCATTAGATTGGTGCGTTAAACATACAGCAAATAAAGGAGAGTGTAAAGGCGGTATTTTTTCATTCTGTATGGAAGGTGCAGTGGTACATAATTTTTATACTAAAACGGCTTTCGTTTATAGCTCTGCTTATGCAATTGAAGTTTATGATATGCTAAAAGCCATAAGATGAAAATAATTATACTAACAGCTGCAATAGAAGATGGTGAAAAATTAAAGAATTCTTTAAAGTTCTTGAATAATGATTTTTCATCAGTAAAAAGCTTTACTAAAAAAGATATTTTATCTAAACCTAGTAAATTTAAAAACACATCTTTTATTTTTTCGACGTGGTTTATGCCAGTTTTTTCGGAGAATGAATTGAAAGAATATCTTCCAGAATTAAAAGCTGTTTTTTACGCAGCAGGTACCGTTAAATATTTTGCCGAATCTTTTATTAATAGTGGTGTTAGAGTTTTTTCATCAGCAATAGCCAATGCCATACCTGTTGCAGAATTTGTGACAGCTCAAATTTTATTGGCTAATAAAGGGTATTTTCAAGCACAAAAAGAATATAAAAAACCGTTTTGGAGGTTTAGCTTTAGTAGCGCGCGTAACTATTCTCTTAATAAGAAAGGTAATTATAATGCTAAAGTAGGTATTATTGGTTGTGGTGCAATTGGTGCAAAAGTTGTAGAATTTTTGAAACCATATCAACTTAAAATTTATGTATATGATCCTTTTATTTCTGATAAAAGAATATCAGAATTAGGAATAAAACGTGCTGAGTTAATTGATGTTTTTAAAAAATGTGATGTTATAACTAATCATTTACCTGATATTGTAGAAACAAAAGGTATTATTAATTGGGAATTACTTTCTCATTTGAATAAAAATGCAACACTTATTAATACAGGTAGAGGTGCGCAAATAATTGAAAAGGATCTTGCAAGAGCTTTGCGTAAAAAACCAAATGCATGTGCTCTTTTAGATGTTACAAATAAAGAACCTATTAGACCTTGGTCTAAACTTTTGCGAATGAAAAATGTATTTATTACGCCACATATTGCAGGAAGTTTGTCTGGTGAGAATGTTAGAATGGTAAAATACATGGTAACTGCATATTTAAATACTATAAAGGGACTTACTGATATTTGCGAAGTTTCTATGGAAAAAATACACAATCAAACATAAAGTGATGTTAGAAAGAATTACATTTTATATAAAAAAAAAGTTAATAGCTAAAGGTTTTTTTGTTGTAAAGAAAAATTCAGGTGCTATAAAATGGGGTATAATTGGTTTGGGTAATATGGCAGAGGTAATTTCAAGTACTATTGATGGTAATAAAGATGCCATAGTATATGGGGTTGCATCTAGATCTTTAGAAAAAGCAAAATCTTTTGCTGCTCGACACGGAAAATGTAAAGCATACGGTAGTTATAATGAAATGTTGAAAGATCCTAATAATAGTTTAGATATTATATATATAGCTACACCTGTTATGCATCATTATACCATTGTTAAACAATGCTTACAAGCAGGTAAAAATGTCTTATGTGAAAAACCAATTACTTACAGTTCATCGCAGTTTAAAGAATTAGTAGAAATTGCTAAAGAAAATAATTGTTTTCTTATGGAAGGCATGTGGATGAAATGCTTACCTACATTTAAAAAAGCACATAAATGGATAAAAGAAGATCAAATTGGAGAAATTGAATTAGTAAAAGCAGATTTTTATAAAAAAGAACTTATAAAACCAGAATTAAGTATTTTTAATGTGAATGAAGGAGGAGGGGTTTTAACAGATTATGGAGTTTATGCAATATCATTTATGACCACTTTTCTAAAAGGTATTCCAGAAAGTATGCAGTTTTCTAAACGAATTTCATCCTTTGGAATAGATTCTGATTGGCAAATATCAGCTCTAAAAGAAAAAAAGAGGGCTTTTATTAATATTTCTTCTAATTTTTCTTCAGAAAGTAAAGCTGCAATTATTGGTAAAAAGGGATCTATAGAATGGAGTTCTCAATTTAATAGAACTAATAAAATTACTTTATTTAATTCTAATGGTAGTAAAATTGAAGAGTGTGTTTACAAATATAAATATCAGGGTTTTGAACATGAAATAGAAGAAGTTACACGTTGCTTAAAGAGTAAGAAAAAGGAGAGTGTTCTTGTACCGTTAAAAGAGTCATTAGATACTCTTACAGTAATAGATCAATTAAAAATCGACCAACCGAATAATAATTTATAGGTGATGAAAAAAATTGAGGAATTGATAAATTTAACGCTTAAAGCTTGTGAAGACTGGGTTAAGGTTGATGAAAATGGTTTGCTACGTTTTATAGATCCTATTGATAAAGAAGAAATCTCGGCACATTATGGTGCTACCCATACTGCTGCTGCTTTTATTCTTTTAGGTGATTTAAGAGATGATATACTTTTATTAGAAAAAGGAAAATCTTTGTTAACAAGCATTATTGAACGATGGGATACCAGTAAATTACTCCCTAGTTTTCATGCTGATTTTAATAATTTTGCGCTATGTGTCGCTTATGATTTATTAAAAGATAATGACTCGCAATTATCTAAAGAAATTAAAGATAAAGTATGTACAACTTCTGATAGCAATCATGATACAGTTAATTGGTTGCCTATGCGTTGGTTTGTAAATATAAAAAGATATGAATGGACTAATGATGAGAAATATAAGAATATCTGTGAAGGGTGTAGGTTAAAAATTAAAGAAGCTACAAATGAAGATGGTGGTATTGAAGATATATTGCCTAAGGGAAAAAGTTTTAATTTACAATACGACTTAGCTACAGTTGCCGTGTTGCAATTTATGAACTGTAGAGGAGTTGATATAGAACTTGCTAAAGAAATGGGGTTTCTGTTAAATTCAGTTGCTCCCGATGGTGATATTAATTATCAAGGAAGAGGAACTAATCAAATTTTTGCTTGGGGTATGTGGCTATATTTGTTGTCTTCTTCACAAGATGAGGTAGAAACCAATAAAGCTATTTCTTTTCTAAGTAATAAAGTTGCCATTATGTTAGAAAACAATAACTTAATGCTTAATAATAGTAAAGGAGAAGAAAAATACTTATGGTGGGACTATCATTACAGTTCTGTTTATACAGCTCACTTTTTATTTTGGATGGTTTTGTCTTTGGTAGATTTTCAGAAAAAAACGATTAAAACAAAAAATAGTGAATTAAAAGATTCTGGAGTTACTATTTATAAAACAGCAGATTATTTTATTTCTACTTTTAATGGACGAAAAAAATATCTTGCCGAAACTGGCCCAATCATTTCTGCATTTTGGATGAAGAAATATGGAATGATTAATAAAGGGACATTCGGACCTTGGTTAGGAATGTTTGGAAATAAAAACACTTATGGAGATGTTGTTTTAAGAAATTATATTGGTTTAATAAAAGAAGTTCATAACATAAATTGGAGTAAAAATAGATTTATTAATAAACTACTACCAAATATTAAATCTACCGATTATATTAAAACAATTCCAGTAGTAACTAGCTTTAAAATAAAAGAAACTAAAAATGCGATAGTAATTAATTTTGATAATATTACGAGAGAAAACGTTGTATTTAATTTCCCTATGTTAGATTCCGTTATAGGTACCCCAAAAATTAGCTTGCTGGTAGATGGTGAACCAATGATGGTTGTAAATAATATTAAGATTAAAACTCAATATGGATGGTGTAGTATTTATCAAAGTAAAATATCAAATGCACAAGAGTGGGTTTTAAAGATAGAATAATTTAAAGACTAACAATAAGCTGATTAAAAAGGTATATTAGTTTAGATAACCATTAGAACTTAGCAATACTTTGTATCTTTAAGGTTTTAAATCAATATAACCAATTTATAAATATCATTTTGTAACCGATAAATAATTTATTAAAATTAAAAATGAAAAGAATACATATTATAAGCCCTTTTTTATCTAGGTTTGGTGGAGGGGTATTTACAGTAATTAAAGCTTTATATAATACTAAATCTCAATTAACAAAAAAGAATTCATCTTTTTATATATGGGGATATAAAGATGATTTTTGTGAAAATGATTGTATATCTATAAAAGGCAAAAAATCATTTTTTAATTATAAATTTAAATTTATAAATAAAATTTTTTATTCACCTGAATTTAAAGGCAATTTATTTAACGAAATTAAAGATGGAGATATAGTTCATCTACATAGTTTATGGTTATACCCATCAGTTATGTTTAAAAGTTTTAAAAAAAATAAAATTAAAAAAATCATTTCACCTCATGGGATGTTAGATTCATGGGCTTTAAAAAATAATAGCTTTAAAAAAAATATATCATTAATCCTTTTTGAAAGAAAAAATTTAAGAACGGCTGATTGTATACATGCTCTTTGTGAAAAAGAGTTTCAAGATATAAAGAAAATAGCAACTGAGGTGCCTATTGCTATTATTCCTAATGGTGTTTATCTTCCAAAATTAAAAAATAAAGAACAAAAAAATAATGATGTAAAGAGATTATTATTTTTAGGTCGTATACACCCTAAAAAGGGATTAACAAATTTATTAAAAGCATGGGAGGTAGTTTCAAAAATAAAAAAATGGGAGCTTGTTATAGCTGGTGTAGATGAAAATGGATATGAAAGTTATTTAAAAAAACTCTCTATTGAAAAAAATATTTTTAAATCAGTTAAATTTGTTGGCCCTGTTTTTGGGAAAGAAAAAGAAAATTTATTATTATCTGCCGATGCATTTATTCTTCCTTCGTTTAGTGAAGGTCTTCCTATGTCAGTTTTAGAAGCATGGTCATATAAGTTACCAGTTATTATGACACCTGAATGTAATTTGGAAATTGGTTTTCAAAAGGGTGCTGCAATTGAGATAGACACAACTGTTATAGGTATAACAAATGGAATATTGGAACTTTTAGAATATGATAATTTAGAATTAATGAAAAAAGGAGAACTAGGATATGAGTTGGTGAGAAAAGAATTTACATGGAATATTGTTTCGGAAAAAATGGAAGAGGTTTATTTGTGGTTGTCAGGATTAAGTGATAAGCCTGATTTTGTTTATTTTGAAAATAAATAATTATTATATGAAATATCAAGATTTAAAAAATTATAAATATAATTTAAAAAGAGAAAAGTCAAAATATTACATTCAGTTTTATAAAATCATTGATTTGTTATTAATCAAAACAAGTCCTAAATTTTTACATATTTGGAGAGTATTCATATATAGATTATTTGGAGCAAAAATAGGAAAGGGGCTAAAAATTAGTTCATCTGCAAAATTACTTTATCCATGGAATATTAATATTGGAGATTATTGTTGGGTTGGTGATAATGTTGAATTATACTCTGTAGATAAAATTATTATTGGAAATAACGTTGCTTTTGCGCACAATATATTTGTGGCAACAGCAGCACATAATATTAGTGCCACTTTATTTCCTACAGTAAAGGCAAAAATTATTTTTGAAGATGAGGTTTGGGTTTCAAGTAATGTTTTTATAAATATGGGTATAATTATTAAAAAAGGATGTGTTATTGGTTCCGGTAGTGTTGTTACTAAAGATTTACCAGAGGGATATATTTGTGTTGGGAACCCTGCAAGAGCTATTAAAAAAAGGATTATAAAATAATGGAGAAAATTCTAATTACAGGAGCATCAGGATTTATTGGAACGAATTTAATAGAGAAATTCAAACAGGATGGTTTTGATGTTTTAAATCTTGATGTAAAGAAACCTAGAAATAAGGATTATATAAAATATTGGAAAAAAATTGATATAACAGATTTATTGGGGTTTAAAGAGGTTGTGGTCTCATTTAATCCAGATTATATAGTACATTTGGCTGCACGAACAGATTTAGATGGTAAATCATTAGAGGATTATAAAGCAAATACAATCGGTGTAGATAACTTAATGAAAGTTTCAAAAGAGATTTCTTCGTTAAAAAAAATATTGATAACATCTTCGATGCTTGTTTGCAAAACTGGTTATAAACCAAAAGATCAATTTGATTATTCTCCAACAACAATTTATGGTGAAAGTAAAGTCTTAACTGAAAAAAATGTATGGTCTAGTCCTCCATCATGTGACTGGGCTATATTAAGACCAACATCAATTTGGGGACCTTGGTTCGATATACCATATAAAACTTTTTTTGATATGATTTTAGCAAAGAAATATTACCATATTGGAAATAAAGGATGTACTAAAACATATGGGTATGTAGAAAATGCTATTTTTCAAATTAAAAAAATTCTTTTTAGTGATACAAACGACGAATTAAATAAAGTATTTTATTTAGGAGATTATAATCCAATAAACATTGAAATTTGGGGAAATGAAATAGCTAAAGAACTAGGTTATTCAATAAAAAAGATACCTTTTTTTATCTTAAAGTTAGTTGCGATTTTTGGTGATTTTTTAAAATTATTAAAAATAAACTTTCCTATGACCTCTTTTCGATTAAAAAATATGACAACAGACAATATTGTTGATTTACAAAATACTAAAAAAATTGCTGCGAACCTGCCATATGAAAGAAAAAATGCAATTAAAAAAACATTAATTTGGTTGAAATTGAATAAATAAAAATGAAAATATCCATCATAACAGTCTGTTACAATAGTGCGAAAACTATCGAAAAAACATTTAAGTCTGTACAAAGCCAAACCTATAAAAATATAGAATATATTGTTGTAGATGGAGGTTCTGAAGACACTACATTAGAGATTGTGCAAAAATATAAGGAAATATTATCTCAATTGGTTTCTGAGTCAGACAAAGGATTATATGATGCCATGAACAAAGGAATTAAAATGGCTACTGGAGATGTAGTTGGGATTTTAAATTCTGATGATATTTTTACAGATGATAAAGTACTAGAAAATGTAGCTAAGTTTCATTTAGAAAATAATATTGAAGCTTCTGTAGGTAATATTATTCAGTTTAACAAAGAGGGGAAAACCGTCAGGAAATATTCTGCACAAAAATGGAATCCTGAAAAATTAAAAATCGGCTTTATGCCAGCACATCCTGCTATTTTTTTTAAGAGAAGTTTATTTGAAAAGTATGGATATTATCATTTAGATTTCACTATCGGTGCAGATTATGAGTTAATTACTCGTTTTTTCTTAAAACATAAAATTTCTTGGAAGTTTTCAGATATTACTACAACCTCTATGTTAATAGGTGGTTTAAGTAGTTCTGGAGTTCGTAGTTACCAATTAATAACGAAAGAAATTAAGAAAGCACTAACTAGAAATAATATTAACTTTAACTATTCTAAAGTAAGATTAAGAGGTTTTTGGAAAATTGTTGGTTTCTTAAATAAAGGCTAAGTTTTGAGTAAAAACACACACATAGTAACAGGTAATAATGGTTTTGTTGGTTTAAATTTGGTTTCTTATTTAAAGAACAGGAATAAAAAAACTATAGGTGTATCTAGAAACCCTTCTAAAAACGAAAAAGATTATAAAACGCTAAACTTAGCTGTTTTAAATCAATCTAAAAGTTTAATTCATTTAGCTGGTAAAGCACATGATTTAAAGAAAACTTCTGAAGACGCAGTATACTTTCAGGTAAACACAGAGCTTACAAAAATGCTTTTTGATCAGTTTTTAAAAAGCGATTGTGAGGTTTTTATTTATATGAGTTCTGTAAAAGCAGCTGCAGATGAAGTGGAAGGGATTTTAACAGAAGAAGTAACTCCAAGCCCTGTAACCGTATATGGGAAGTCTAAATTAGCAGCAGAAAACTATATTTTATCTAAAGACATTCCTAAAAATAAACGAGTTTATATATTAAGACCTTGTATGATTCATGGACCTAATAATAAAGGTAATTTAAATTTATTATATAATTTTGTATCTAAAGGAGTGCCCTATCCATTTGGGATATACGAAAACAAAAGATCTTTTGTATCCGTAGAAAATCTATGTTTTATAATAAACGAGTTATTGGAGAACGTTAATATTGCATCAGGAATTTATCATATTGCAGATGATGAACCTATTTCTACAAATCAATTAGTTGAAATCATTGGGAAGACAATTTCTAAACCAGCAAAAATTTGGAAGACTCCAAAAACTATAGTAAATTTTTTAGCTAAAATTGGTGACATACTTCCAATTCCAATCAATTCCGAAAGATTACAAAAACTCACAGAAAACTATACCGTTTCTAATAAAAAAATAAAAAAAGCAATTCAAAAAAACTTACCTTTATCCGCTGAAAAAGGAATTCAAAAAACAATTGCATCTTTCTAAACTATGAAAAATTATATCTTAGTAGCACTACTTTTAATAGCTCTTTCTTATGTATATTTAAAACTGGCTATTAAATTTAAAATTATTGATACCCCCAACGAGCGGAGTTCTCATACTAAAATAACGGTAAGAGGAGGAGGTATTATCTTTACGATGGCCATTATGTTATTTTTTTTATTCAATGATTTTAAATATCCCTATTTTTGTTTAGGCGTTGTGTTGGTGTCCATTATTAGTTTTTTAGATGATATATTCACACTAAGTTCAAAAATTCGGTTTCCTTTTCATTTTTTGGCCGTTTTTTTAATTTTACTAGAGGTT
>TARA_R110002051_G_scaffold43141_2_pt1 | contig 21045 bp, 36 predicted proteins | sample TARA_R110002051 | Tara Oceans TARA_R110002051 (sample SAMEA4397023) | marine metagenome | biome: Polar Biome; feature: [MES] marine water layer (ENVO:01000295) within the mesopelagic zone...; material: water (ENVO:00002006), including particulate matter (ENVO:01000060) such as......
CTAGACGCATCGCTAAAGGTACTAAACAAAGCCATATTACTAGCTTCTGCTGTGCGTAACTCTTCTGCCCTACGAGCTTGCTCTTGCATAACCTTAGCTTCATTGATTTTAATTGATGTACCTATATCGTAGGCTTGCGACCTTGCACTTTGCAGTGAGAAATCACCAGAGTGCTTTTGTGCTTTTGCAGAAATTGCAGCAAAACCGAGAGCAGCGATTGCGTTCCACATTAGACTATTAACTCCGCAGTTAGGCCGTTTACTTGAAAAGATAAAGGTTCAGATTGAGATATAGTTATTTGAGGATCACGACTATAGCCAAGTAATCTAAATTCCTTCTTACCCGTTACGGAAGAATCAGATATTAAATTGATGGTATTAACTGACGCAGATTTGGTAGATACTAAATCAACTACAACCGTTGCCACACCCCTTGGCTCACCAGTTACAGGTCCATTTTTCACAGAAGCATCTATTGGGTTTGTAGTTAAAGTAACTGGAAACGAGTAACCAATCTCAGCAGTTGCATAAGTTGTGTTGTATTGAGTTAAACTTATATTACCGCTAGATACAGTATGAGTCCCAAGATAATCTGTTACACCAGCAGATGTAGTAGCCAATACATGAACTACTGTGCTGTTTGCAAAGTCAGCACTAACCGATACTGCGTTACTAGAAAGGCTATATGATTTTGCGTTGTCTAAATTAAGATCAGTTTTAAACTCGCATAAGCGTAAATTAGTATCATCAAACCAAACAGAAACAAAAAGACGATCATCAATAGCAACGATAGATTCAAAACTCCCTTGAGTAGTAAACCGAGTCCAACCCGCCCTTTTCTCGGCTCTATTGGACCCAAAAACAGAACAGTCACCATTTGTAGAAACATAAACACTATAAGACTCAGCCTCTTCAAAAGCCCCGTTGCAAACTGCAATGTCTTTAAAATCTATAATTAAATGCGAAGCAATAGTTGATACCGCAGTTGAGGTATAAGCGTCCTCAGAGTCAGTATATAAATACTCTCGCACAACCTTACTGCCTTTTTGGACATAAACAGTTGCCCCGTCTAAAGGGGTAGGTTGAACAAACTCACAACCATACGGAGTTTGTTTTCTTATCTGTGCGTTAGTTGGAGTAATTGCTTGGTTAAGAAAGGTAGGCACATACAATTCAGCAGATGCAGTAAACACCTGTAAGTCCCTGTCAGAAACAAGATATCTAATTTCATTAACGTCACCCGTTGCAGCGATGAGATTAATAGATGAATTGTCTTCGCCATCCCCAACATCAAAGTTGAAAAACTGAGAAGACTTACTAAACCAAAGAGTGTCTGGTTCAGTAGTTGTGCCAGCAAAAACCAATCTGTTTTCATGTAAAGTTACTGCCGCAGGGTATCCCCGCTTTGCAGAAAAAGATTGTTCGTCCCAGTTTCTTGATGGTGCATGGCTAGATATTTTTACAAAACCACCTCCGTCTGCATCTGCATTTGCAGAGCCACCAGCCGTAAAGGTAAACGTATTATCGTCAATGATACCTGTAACTGATCTTGCGCCATTTAAATTGCTAGTAGCAATATTTCCAACAGCAGAAGCGTCAGAAAAAGTAATAGATTCACTGCCCTCAAAGCCATGATTTAACATGGTAACTTCAACAGTAGTGCTTCCAGATATAGTTCTGAATGGATTTAACACAGTTAGCTTTTGAACAAGAGTATCAACAACATTTGCATTAGCTACAGTTGCGCTAACAACTGAGGTAATAAGAATTTCCTCATAGCCATACCTGACCTTAACACCAACATGAGTTGAGTTAGGATAAACGCCACCAGCAGCATCGCCTGTTATATCCCAATACGCTGCGCTTGTTGTTATGGTAATGCCAGTTCCAGAAACCGCAGATGGATCAAGGGTCATATCGGTAGGGTGAAACGTAGAGTAAGGTTGATAAGTTTCTTTATCGTCAGACCTATTATCAAAACTGTATGACGCAATTTCAAAAGAAGTAAGCCCAGTTCTTGTTAGCATCCTTGGCATAAACAAAGGATGGCAAATAAACATAACATCTCCAGACTGAGCATATGTATATTGATGCAAGTAATCATCATCGAAAGGCAAAGCCGCACTTGCTGTATCGGCAGTAAGCGTTGAAACTAATACTACGGAAGTTGCGCTTACGACTCTAAACGCACGAACTTTAGCATCCTCAACGGAAATTATATAACGCTCGTCATCAGAAAAAATAAACGGCAATAGCCTGTGCTGCATACGCTTACTGGAACTTTTAGTAATTCCAAAGTTATATATGTTTTCAAGGCCAGCCCTTTTGGACGCGCCCCCTTCTGCCCGAACAACTAAGTTCTCTAATCTTTGAGCAGATGCAGCATATATTGGGCTATCAATTCTTGATTTTGTAGACTCGCTAACCTCTCCAAATTGAAAGCTGTTTATTGGAACTCTAAATTTCTGCATTAACTACGCCTCTGAGAAATGAACCTAGATGTGTTCAGCTTCTTAGTTGTTTGCTGTTGGGAATGTAGACGTCTAGCTTGCATCATTTGCAAAGCAGCTTTGTCTTCCATCATCTTAGCCATTGCCGCATCCCTAGCAACTGACACTGCTAACACGCCAGCCATAAGATACTCTACCGCAACAATAAAATAAGGAGGCCAAGTATTTTCTTCTGCCCTAAATACATAGTCAGCAATTAAAACATCATTTATAGAAGCATCGCAATAAACCTTACTCCCATAAGTATCATAGTTAATGCTGAAGTCATTAACAGTAACTGCATTTAAAAGAAGAAGACCAGATGGCAGTTGATAAGCTGCATCAAATCTACCAGTTGGCGCTTCGCTTAATCTGCTCAATTGTTCTTGAGAGGTGGAAAAACGCCACCGACAATTGGTTAAAGCGGCTCTTGCTATATCTTCATACATTGCTCCTGCGACTGTAGCTTCGGATGAACCGTCAGTAAAAGACGAAATCGGATTGCCACCAATTAATAAAGATGCCCTAGAGCAAATCTTAATATCGGTATTTGCTATTTCTACCATTTAGTGAGTGGGGGGCCAAAGCCCCCCATTCCTTTAATCGCTGTCTGTTTCAACAACGGCTGTGCCATCAGACACATCCACTACTGAACCAGTGTTGGAAAGTACAGTTACAAAGTTTGTTGTAGGTACATTTGTATCCTGCACAATAATTAGATCACGAACATTTAACATTGCTGCTGCATCATTAAAATAAGCCGCCGTGTTAACTGTCGCAATCGCATCTGCTGTCCGGTACATCCAAAGGGCGGCACCACTGGCACCTCCGATTCGATGCAATCCTGCTGCTGCATAAGCCATTAATCAGTCTCCTTAGTTGTTGTCGAGGACTTCATAAATGCCTTCGGACTGAATAACGACAGCCCCCATAGACATCATAGAAGTACACAGGTGAGAGACTTTTTCAGCCACATAGTTGACCTCAGTAGTAACGTCAGCGTTAATACCAAGCCCAAGAGCAGATGTATGATAAGCAAAGTTTTTGCCACCAGTTACCGCAGAGGTTGAGAAAATCTTAAATCCAAGGAACTCTTTCATGGTCATTCCACCAGCGAAAGGAAGGTTCTGGGAACCAACATAGTCAGAAGATGCAAACTCATCGATAAGGAATAAGTCAGCAAATCCTTTTGGATTCATTGCAAGGTAACGATCACCGTCCTCTGGAATATCCGCAGTACCCATTGTTTCAAACAGGGTAAGCATATCAGCTTTGACAAGCGCACCAGAAGTATCATTGATCTGGGTTGAACTTGCGCCAGCATCCATTGCCGTAACCAGAATTTCATCTGTTTTACGCCCAAGCGCGGCGGCAGCAGACTTAGCTACAGCTTGACGCTCATTGATGTTGATCTTTAGTTCGTCCAGTTTATCAATGTATTCAGCAGCATAGTAGTCAGCCATTGTGACTTCTACAGTGGTGTGTGCCAACTCCATAGGAGTAACGGAACCATTGCGGGATTTAGTAGTGGCAGAGCCAGTGCCAATTTTTTGGAATCGAGCAACCGAAGCTGAGACACTTGAGGTACGAACGGTATTCCGTAGTTTGGAACCCATGCGTTGATACGCCAAATGAACTTCAGATTCAAACTGCTTGATAAAGGCTGTGTCGATTGTATTAGCCATTTCAAGAGTCCTTATTAAAGTTAAACACTAACGGGTATCCGTCTGTTTACTTCAACGTAGGTATCCAAATGGGCTACTCAGTGCATGACAGGCCGTGACACGAGACTGTTAGTATTATTATCAACAGATTTGCAACGCACAAAATGCAGTGTCTCACTATCTTTACTTAAAAAGATTGGCTCAAACCCTAAATACCCAAGCCATTGAACTATCATATCGCTTTTAGTCCACACATCACAGAGTATTTGATCGTAAAACATATGATAAAAGCCAATCAAATCAGGCGAGGCTCTCGCAAAGCTTATCCAATTCTGCTTCATATGCTTAGAAAACAATGCCCACATCTGGGCGTCTTCAGTTATACCGGTAATTGCTAAGGGCGTATCGCCCTTAACTATTGCGTAAACCATTTCATCCTTGAGACAATCAAGCAAACACTCCAAGGGATCAGACTCATATAACTCTTCAAACTCTCTTTTGTTTTCATTGCTTAGATTTTCTAAGAAAGGAAAGATATGGGATGGTTTTAGTTTAACTAAATCCAATCCATGAGAGTTAAGTATTACATCAGCCATAAAGAGTTTTAAATCCATCGGTCACTTGCTGTATAAAGTGTGCGTCACGCTTAGAAGGGTTGTGATAACGATCATCGCGCATCATTTCATCTAGTGTTTTACGATCAATGCCAGCAGAAGGCTGAGTTTCACCAGAGAAAGAACCATCTTTCATTGCTTCCATTATATGCTCTAAAGCGATAATGCCTTCGTGAGACTCACACATTCGTTCGATTGCTGGCAATGCTTCTTGAGGAAAGAACTTATTAGCAAACATATTCGCAGAATTAATTCTATCATTTGCATTGTCTCCTAGCTTTCCAGCTTCCGCATCTAAATCGGGGGTGTTACCTCCAATAGCAGACATATACATTTCTATGCCTTTTTGAAACTCTTCTTGCCCATAGCCATTCTCATAAGCGTGATCAGACCACCATTGCAGTAATTCACTATCAACCGCTGAGTCAGCATCTATTGATTCTGGCAATTCATAATCGCCAGATGTTTCGGGACGATCCGCAAATGCCTCTGTTTTAATTTCTTCCATTAACTGAGAGCGTAAGTCTTCTTCTTTGCCGCCCAGTTTAGACTCAAGCTCCTTGTAAGCCTTGGCTAAATCATCTGACGTTTTATATTTGCCAAGCAAAAGTCCTTCAGACGCTATCTCTTCGTCACTTTTAAAGATTGGATCGCCAGTTGATTCAGTATTAATTGATGTATCTACTGGCTCTACGGCTTCTGTTTGTTCTGAAACAAGGCTCTCGCTCATGTTTTGCTCCTATGTGCATGGGCTATTCTTTGATCAATAAGGGCAACAATAAACCTTTGGCCCTCAAGGTGGCGCAATGCTTCCGTAGAAACATCAGGACCATGAACCATTTGAATAGTTATTGACTTTAAGTATTGCAAAACAGCCTGACCCGTAGGCGTTGAGAATACTTCTGCTACGTTCTGACTTATATTTACATCGGTGGCTTTTGGTCTTTGGACGCCATCTATTCCAATATTAGCCTGCTGTTTCTGGACCACCCATTTGCTCCTGTGGTTGTTGTGCCGCTTGCTGTTGCGCCATTTGCTGCGCCATTGCAGTTAAAGCCTTACGATCTTCTTCGTCACGAATCAAGGACTCAGGCACACCAAACTTTTTAGCCAGATACACAGCAGTTATTTCACTATCAATTAATATCTGAAGCATTTCTGGCCCAAATGTACCGCCTATTAACTCAAGAAACCTAGAAACGGTGCCAATATCCTGATTTGACTGAGCTTGGGCAAGCGGAGAAACAGAGCGGACCTTAACTTCTCGGCCATTTACCTGCGGTATTTCAATGCGGCCCTGCTTTTTAAGTATATAAATCACACGCTGTAGAACAGGTTGAACCAGTTCCGCTTGCAAACGACCAAAGGCTGAACCGATACGACGAGATAAATCAGCCATACGCTCAGCGACTTCAGTAGCAGAAGCAGGGGTTTTATCTGGATTGCCTAGCATATCATTATACAAAGCACGTTTAATATTAAGGCGCATATCCGATAGAATAAGTTGAGCCACATCAAAGTTGCCAGCAGATTGAAGGGGCTGCAATCCAGAACTACCCATAGCTTTTGGTATGATAGACCCGGGAACTAAATTTATCGTGTCAGGATTAATAACACCGTCATCATCAACTTGATAAATACCAGCAATAGACATTTGAGCGTTCTCAAGAATAAGCTCAATCGTTAAGTTAGTAGTTTTAATTGCGGATAATGCGTTAAGCAAAGGGCCACGACCATAAACTTCGCCAGCGCATTTAGACCAGCGGAAACAAACAAACGGATTAGAGCCTAGTCCCTTCATTTCCTTCTCATGAATTATAGTTTTAGTGGTCATGCAAAGGGCGTAATGGTAATAAGCCTCTTCATTTTTCTTAGTATAGTCCCTGCAAACAACTTCAAGAACGGTTGTATCTGAATCACGACCCATCATTTTCTTTAACTTATCGTCAAATTTACCATTTGGATACATGATAGACAGAGAATCAAATGGAATATTCTTGCGCTCTCTAAACACATGGTCAATATTATCATCTGGGCCTGTATCCAGAACTACATGCGGCAGAGGAATTGCCGTAAAGTTAACAGGATTAACCGAATCGCCCTCCTCAACGCATAGAATGCCAGTGCCAACAGCTAAATCCATAAAGGATTCGTGCACTTCTTGGCTAAAATTAGAGTTTTGCAGTATCTCAAAAACATAGTTAGTAACGGAATCTAACTCATTATCTACTTTATCACGTTCTTCTTGGGGAACCTCGCTTCCGCTTAGAAGATCGGCCCATCGCGCAAAGTTTGGAACCAAGCCAGATTGAAGTCTGCTGGCAAATTCCTGCACACCAACAACCGCTGTTTCGTCAAAAATTCTATCGTCCCTGCGCTGTCCTGCTTCTTCATAGTAAAACGATTCGCGCATTGGCAAGGCATATTCATAGCACTCCTCAAACAGAGGAACCCAATTCTCACGCTTTGCCTTAGCTTTTTCGTACCGCTTTACTTTGCTCTTAACGATAGGGTTGTTATTATATTCCATTAGCCAAACCTACTTAAAAAACCAGCACCGCCAGTAGAAGAGGAAAATAAAGAACGTCTGCCTTTACCGCCGCCTTTTCCCTCTCGTTCACTGCGTGAATCAAGAGCCTCAGTAATATCTTCGCGCTTTGCTTTGGCTAGTTTTTCTATCTCGGCACGTTTTGCCTCCTCAGCCGCAACCCTAGCCTCGGCAGCAGTTCTATTCTGCGCTTCCATTTCAGCGGTAGACGGGGCAGCAACTACAGGTTTTTTTCTCTTAAACGGTGCACACATTAGAATCTCCTTTGTCGGCCCTCAGAAACACAACTAAGCAAAATTAACAATGCACAAACTTAATTACAGCCTAGCCCAAAGGCTTTGTTTCTTGCGGGGTGATCTTGATTTATTATCAAACACATGAAAATCACGCTTTGCTATAGAAGGTTGCATAGGTTTTTGACTATTCATTAATGCGCGACCTTCGCCAGCGCCTAGAAACAAGTATTGGGCTGCGTCATGAACATGGCTAAACATATTCTTATCGGGCTTATCGGCGTACCTCTCACCCGAAACTTCCATACGTTTGTAGGAGTATCCGCCCTCAAATCCTTTGATAAGAGTACCGCACCGCCGATCTACAAGTAACGCAGGTTTGCCCTCTACCATTTTCGTCAGCTGGGAGGAAACCGACTCAAGGCGGAGGTCAACAGAATTTGAAGGTGCCGGATAAGCGCGAAGGCCAGCACCACGAAGAATATGAAATGGAGTAGATTCATCTGTCTGCGCTCGGAAATCACCAGACGGATCGCCATAAATAATGACATCCCCAGCAGCAGCGAAGCGGGTTGATAACTCATTACGCATGACTTCAGCAAAGCGCACAATGCCCATATCTATAGCAACGATTTCAGACTGAACCAGCCATCGCCCCCGAACCTTTTGAGCAAATACAGCAGCAGGAGTAAGGCCAAAGTCCACGCCCACATAAACGGATTGCCCAGCGGCAATGGGTATTTCTTCTTCAGCCACATGCACATCAGAAGCAAACATAGAATAAACAGGCTTACCATCTTGGATATGCCCCAATTGATTCATTACATATACGTCAATCCAGCTTTTAGTCTTACCCTGCACTAAGTTAGAGTAATAACTCTTAATTAAATTACTTACGTTCTCAGCTTTTGGATTAGGAACATAGCCTTCTATTTCTCCTTCTTCGTTTTTATCCTCAACCATTCCAGAGGGTTGCGTATAGAAAGCCCAGTTAAACGGTTTAACGAGCATCTTAGCTTGCTCACGCGGTATATGGTCAGGGATTGGAACCTCACCAGCCATAATCGGCCACCAATGATCTTCTTCGGGAGCATTAGTGTCGGCAATAACGCCATTCCAAGAAGGGCCACCATCACGCATAGATGGAAAGCGACCCACGCGCATTGTGCAAGCGTCAATAATCGACTTCGGAATTTCTCTAGCTTCATTAATCCATATACCTGTTAATTCCAAAGACAGTAATTTCTTAACATCTTCGGGTCTATCTAAAGCCAAGAAGATAACCTCAAGATCAATGTCACCCTTTTTAATCCTATGGGTATACGGAACAGACCAATTAAATTTACCCCAATCAGTTTCTGGAAACCAATCAAGCCAAGTTTTAATAGTTGTCGTTCTAAGCTGCGGGTTGGTATTACGAATAACAGCCCATCGGCTTTTGCGAATACCATCTGGAGATTTCTGCTGCACTAAGGAGCGACGAAAAACCTCAACGCAACAGCAGACAGATTTACCAGAGCCAACAGGGCCGCGAATGCCACGAAAGAACGTATCGTCTTTCATTAAGCTTTTAATTGTATCTCCATCAGGCTTGAATTTAAAATCAATCATTACTTACTCATGATTTGCTGATCTATGCCTACCTTAATCATCTTAGACGCAACCTCTGGGCCTATAGCCTCAATCATCTTGTCAGTTTCGTAGTTGGTTACAAAGTCATTTGGGTAATGCTTCATGTGAGTTAGCTTAACAACTCGCCTAAGCGTGTCTCGCTCTTGCTGAGAAAGCGTATTAATAAATGTCATTACACCCCCGAAGATCATCTTCAGTTATGTCGCCTACCTTTTTAAATAGCGGCTTTTTTTGAGAAGGTGTTTTTTCTAAAATCTCAGATAAAGGCCGACCAATCTCAGGCTGGGTCTCATTGTAAAATTTTCGTATAAGCAAATTTTGCTCATGCAGATCGTTACTATCCATTATTGCTTGAGCCATTTGCTTTCTGCGCCATACATTAAGTGCAACACTCATTCTTTCCCCTCCATGTGCAAATCATTAATCATCTTATCCATGTGTTTACGTTGCTCTACAGTATATTGGTAATCGGGCCATTGATTAACTACATAGCCACGAATAAAAGCGTCAACCCTACTTACATCCATCCATTTATCAAAGGGGCGTTTATCGCCAGATTCTCTATAAGCCTCATTATGGCTAGTGCGCTGGGCGTAAGTAAAGGTTTGCAAAAGCGCCTTCTTGCCAGCAGCGTAAGACTTTGACAACTTAGGTGCCGCATGAAGCAACTCGCCAAATATTGCCTTATCCAAATCACGCTTTTGCATAGAAGAATCAAACACATCTATGTGAAAGCCCTTTGTCGGGCTGTCCTCTGGATGGTAAAACTCTAACTTGCGATCATCAAACATGCCTTCCATTCTACGGTCAGTCATGGTGATCCCTTTAAATATAGGAAACTCCTGCTGCGCCTGATGGAGCATCATTTGAATATTATCCATATGGTTGAAACAGGGATCGTACTTCCCCGCCTTCCCTTAGTTCCACATCTTTATAGGAAGGTTTATTTTTCTTGCCAGAAGAAGTCATGCCTAAGCTAGGCAATGGACCCCAGTTAGCTTTGTTAGATAACTCTGCGTAGAACTGTTCAGCGGTTTTAGGGGGTGGCGGGGGTGGCCCGACAGGTCGCGCCGCTTGGCGAGGTTTATCGTTACCACCATAGTAAGCTGCTTCCTTAGCATTACGCTTCATTGTTGCTTTGGTTTTGGTCATATGCCTTTCTGCTGTTTTTGCAGGAAGGTTTTTAAAATTTATAGTATTGTATATATCGTTTTGAATACCGCCCATCATGCCGCTGGCTGTTACTTTGCCGCCACTTAAAGCACTTAAAAGTGCACCAACAAGCATTAGGCTTTCCCCGCTTTTTTGTTTCGCTTAATTGATCTATTAACCGCACGACCAACAGAACGCAAATTCTTAGGACTGTTATCCCTCGGATTGCCGTTCTTGTGATCTACGTCCTTGCCATCACCGCGCTTGGCAGTGCCAGCCCTCTCCAACAAAGAACGAGCCTTCTTACGCGCACGATTATCAGCCATCCTCTTAGGTGACTTGTCGTACTTGCCCTCACCCTTCATAGAATAATTACGAACATAGTTCTTACTACTTGGCATCTAACACTTCCACTTTCTTAAAGCTAAAGCCTTCCTAGTTGGACGACCCTTCTCATCCTTCATCGGCCCCTTAACACCGCCCATACGCGCACAGAAAGAACGCTTCCTTGGGCCCCCTTCAGGCTGGGGAGCTTTAAGATTAGCCCCTTCAGTCTTCTTAAAGTATCTGCGACCAGCAGCGTTTAATCCACCAGAAGGACTTTGATGTTTCTTAAGAACCATGATGAACCTCTTTCTCCTATCACGTCTTGGGCATCAACTTGTTCTTCAACAAAGACTTAGGTGTGCGACCAAGCGCAGAACCAATACCGGCAGCACGACCACCGCCAGATTTTGAAGACATCTTATTTATTCTAGCCATAACCTTAGCTAACTGCTTGCGCTTTTGAATAGCCTCTTTACGATTCTTCTTCTTTTCTTCATCAGAAGGAGTGGAGGATATAGGATTATCCTCGCTGTTTAACTCATCAAACAAATCTAAATCAGCAATCTTATGCTTTAATTCCTTAGCAATCTTTATTAGTGAACCTTTTTCAGCCATATGAATCTCCTTTTCTACCCCTTACCTAAACCAACTAAATAATGAAACGCACAAATTAGCTTGGAGCCTTGAGGGAAAAAAATGAGGGTGTGGGACCACATGGATATACAGGAGGCGAGGTTTTGGACCCCCCTCCCCTGTATCAACTTTCTCCAGCGGGACAGGAACAGAACGAGGTTCACCTAACTAGCTCAGATCAATACTCACTCGTATGTCACCTGCTATCTGAACCTGTGATCTATCTATAGGTTTAAAGCCAGCGCGATCAAGTATATCCTTACTAGCCTCAAGCTGAACGTACTCAGACTTAGCCCCCTGAGCCAAGGTTAAAACCCTAGCAGCAGCCACGGTAGCATTCAAACCCATAGTTTCAGTAATTCGTTGCATCATGTATTCCTGCACATGCGGTAGGCGTAACGTCTTGGAAGCACTCACTCTTCCTGATTCTCCCGCTGCATATCCTGCTTCTTCTGCGGCTTTTCTGATCGTACATCCCGTAGCTACAAGTGTATCAACAAAAGCACTCTGTCTTCTCGTAAGCTTTCTAACTTTACCTATGTCATTCATTGCTGCCCCCTCTCCCTCTCTCCCCCATCAATGCCGTGTAAAATAAGCCTTTGTCAACGCACAAAGATAGTAGTTTGGAGCTGTTAACCTTCCACTCATGAATCAAGCCCTCAAGGGGTCTTGACCCTAGCGGGTGAGTAGAAGGGCTATTCCTTACGGTCATCAAAACCCTGCGGGGCTAAGGAACGGGCTATAGCCCGTGCATATTATTCTTTTAAGAAAGAAAGAAAGAAAGAAAGAATCATGGAGTCGCTAGTCGCGACATACTTCAAAGAGGTGTGTGGCTAGCGTTGCGCTACTACAGTGAGGTTGTGCTTGTTGCTACTGTAGCTACTGCTTTGCCAATGCCCATTGAGGGCATCGTCAAAGACAAGGAGACGTCGTGTTGTCTCCTAAACCGCTCTCCGCTTTTCTAGGCAGGAAGAAGGTTCAAAAAAAGGAAGAAAGAAAGGTTCATAAATAGAATTTGTGAAGAACAAATACACAATTAGTTTTGTCTGAGACACAACGGTATGGGGTACCTATTGGACAAGAGGGGTCTGACCGAAACAGATATGGGAGATAGATTCGTCAATGCCAATTTGCTGTAGGGCAAATAGGCTTGAGCGAATCATCAAGAGAGACGTGGTCTTCTCTTGACACCCATATCTGCGTCGGTCCGAGTCGACCCCGCCAATAGGCACGCCCATCCCTTATGCGCCTCAGACAATGTTGCAGGTTCAAAAGGGAAAGGCTTAGAAGGATGCTCCGCAGGCAGACTACCGTCTGAGGTACGTCTAATCATAACTTAAATGTTTCACGTGAAACAAAACTTAGAGAAAGATCAAACCATGTCAAATACAGCAGAACACAAAGCAACTATAAAAGACCTTAACAAGCAAATCAAACTGATGGCAATAACAAACGGCGAACATAAAGCCGAAATCGCTGAAAAAGATACACTGATTGCAGAGTTACGCACCCCCGCAGGTGCCTATCTTAACTTCCAACACTCTATGGAATTCAGCGCAGAAGTACAGCGAAACGGTGACTATCGTGTGACAGATCAAACCCAGTTTGACCGCCGTATCATAGGCGAGACCGTAATCGATAAAATGTTTTACTTAATACAGGGAAAAGGCCCGAACACCAACCAGCAAGGCTTGACTGGACGCGTTGCCAACTTAACCGCGCAAGCCAACCGCGTGAAAGTATCCGAGGGATATGACAGCCCCCTATTCATTGCCACAGTCACCGAGCTTGAGGCCGCAATGTTCAAGCTCAGTATCATGCAACAGATCAATGACGCTTCCCGTCAGTACCACGAGGAAAAGACCCCATCTCGTGACAGTCTCACTTATTGCGCCTATGGAGAAGAGCGGCAGGGAAATGCACCAACTAACCCCAACGCCGGGCGCACCTTGTCCGAAGCAGAAATTAAACGCTATCAAAAACTCGGCATCAGTGTCGACCTAGACGCACCAGCCAATGCCAAAGCCCAAGCCGATCGCATTGCCCTAGAGGATGACATACGCGTCACGCTGGACGCCGCCGCGAACCACTAAAGCCAACACCCCCCGCGCAAGTGGGGGGGCAACCCTTTAACTACACAGCCTCCTTTTTTTTAACCGCAAAAAAAATTTTCGCTTCACTTCGTTACGCTCTCTTGAAAGTGGCAAGTGTAACTCTCTGTAAATCTTGCCGCGCGTGACTCTAACCAAGAAAGACACAACAATGGGAACCATAAGAAAACTGAACCAACAAGAAGGCCAATACGCAAACCGCACACAACCAGCCGACAAAGACAACAGAAAAGCACGTCGAGCGACCGCCGCAAGAAACCGTAAAACAACTACGGTGAACAAAACCAACCCAACCCCCGGCAAAATAGGAAACACAATGTCCAGAATCAGATTCACAAACCTACCCACCAGCACTTCAATGCAAGAACGCCAAATCAGAACAGACGTACCCATCCCAAGTTCCAATCGCGGCTCAAAATGGGGCTTCATGCACAATATGAAACACGGCGAATCATTCCTTGCACACGGATCAGCAGAACGCAGCGCAGCCGCAACTTACGGACGAGGCAAAGGCTGGAAGATAGTAAGCCGCATAGAACAGGAACTATCAATGGAATCTCAATCAATGGTCTACCGAGTCTGGAAGATCACTCAATAAACATCAACGGCATCCGTCAATCGGGTGTCGCGCCCTCCAAAAAAAGAAATGAGTTTTCAATTACCCCGATCAAAGATCGGTGAAAACCCACAGGTAAACCACCCAGACTATATCTCACAGGACTTTCTAACCGCTAGACCGACCTTCCCAAGAGGTCAGGACGAAGAGAGGTTTCACCTCTCAAACTCTCAGAGCAAGGGATTCCATCCCTTTGCAAACCACGGCTAGGACTCACTCAGACCTCAGCGCACCGAGGTGGGAGATACTACGGTGAGCCTTTATCTGCGCCTACTCTGCACCTCTTGTGTGCATCAATTTTAATTTAACCAAGGAGAAAATACACTATGGAATACCTCTTCACAGATACAGACCAAATACCTGTCTGCTTCAAACTAACTTATCATGAGTTAACACAACTCAATAAGTTCTTAGCCACAGCAAAAGTCGAAAAAGATTCCGACTACAGCGAATGGTTAATCAAAAGTCTCATCAGAAAATTTGATGAAACATTAACTACAGACGTTACAGAAGCAGTATCACGTCTTAACAATAGCCTTACACCCCAAGGAGAAACAAATGCTTGATTCACTCACAACTACCACCGATGCGTGGGCCTTCCCTGTAGCCTTTGAACCTGTCTTCGATGAAAGGGGGCAGGAACTAGCTAAGTTACGCAATCTTATACGCACAGATACCAACGAGTCTCTTGGCGTACACAAGTCCAAGTATCAGCTTATAACTCATGATACTGCCTACAATGCACTTATGGATAGCATTAAAGATGCCAACATCAGCCAAGACTACAGCGTTAAGACACACGTTATAGATAATGGCGCCAAAATGCGTATGGAAATACTATTCAACGACATTTCTATTCCTGATCCAGAAGTAGGTGACTACATCAAAGCTAGAGTACAGGGTTACAACTCATATGACGGTTCATGGGCATTTCAGCAAATGACAGAAGCTTTCCGTCTATGGTGCCTCAATGGCTGCACAACAGCCGATACGATTGCCAAAACTTGGGCAAAACATACCACTAATGTTGACGTTCAATCGTCAGCACAGAAGATAATCGACGGTATAGAAATGTTCCAAAACAATAAGGGTGTTTGGCAGATGTACCGCGAGACACCAGTAACTACAGAGCAAGCAGAAAACTTGTTCAAAAAGACGGTATGCAATGTGAATCACAAAGCATCACACGAAAAGTTCAACGATAAGCAGCTACAGAATCTTATCGGTGGATTTGACAATGAGCGCAGCCACTTAGGTAATACCAAATGGGCTTTGTATAATTGTCTCACTAGCTGGGCCACTCACACTGAGGGCTTACGCTCCCCAGAAAACGCTAAACGTCAGCGAGAAGCACAGCTTGTCAAAGCGTTTAACTCTAAGCAATGGATGGAAATTGCATAATGTATCACCTTAATATCCACAACGTAACTAAGGTAGAGTTTCAGGTTACTAAGTTGTTCAACAACTTTAGTAGCCGAAATCTAGTAGTTACTACAACGGATTCATCAGGCAACGAGAACTCCCATACGATAGGTTTCTATGGGGGTGATCACGAAGCCTTAATACCAATCATAAGTAGTAAAGTATCACATCATTACACGGAGGATGACAATGACTACAGTGGCCCCGATACTTAATCTGCAAAACATTCCGTTTATTGCAGATGTTATCGCGCCTATGCTACCTTGGCCGACTCACATAGTTGAGTTGGCCGACAAAATGGCAGAGGTAAACAAGGACTTTGACAAAAAAAAGTTCCTAAAACGTGCGCTTAAAAACTGGGAGGATCAATATGTCCCGCCAACAGTCGATGACTCCATACCTTACTGACGAGTTAGAAACTTGCAACCAATGCTTGGGTGATGGATACATAAGTGTATCCCGCCCAGTATCAATGTCGTTCAGTGTAGCCAGTGGTTACATTGATACGACTTCATTTGAATGTCGTAATTGTGCAGGCACAGGCGGTGTTCGCCAACAGGACAACATATAGGTTGACATACTGGCTGCAACAATGCAGTTACATAGTATGAAAACATATCTTCAAGCACTCAAAGAAAGAGCAGAGGCGCAACAAGTGTCTCTGCTTGAATCATTCAAAGCAGCAGACATTCCTACATCAACATACTATAGAGCAATCAACGGAACAAATGAACTAAGGTATGACACAGCTATAAAAGTGATCCGATCCATTGAAAACTTTCACGCACTTCAATCATCCAGTGACGATACCTCAACACTACGACGATCTAATGGAGGGATTGATTCATGCGAGGAATGAGCAAGGCTACAGTCAAGAAGCACTAGCACATAACATAGGTTGTACTGTATCACTCATCCACAAATGGGAAACACACAAACGAATCCCTTCTGGATTTATGCTGATGTGTTGGTTAGATGCACTTGGGTACGAAATCGAAATTAAAAAGCGGAGTGGCAACGTGTGATAACTGTGAGGTTACAACTGAATGGTTTGTTGCCTTACTTAAAAACGATGGACACAAAGGCAAAACTAAGCACTGGTTCATTTGCCTTAACTGTTACGAGAGAGACATATGGCAAACAAAAATAAGTCTAAAGGAACCTACCATGAAAAGTGGTTCATCACATGGCTCGAAAAAATCGGCATCAACTGTGAACGCCAGCCCCTCTCAGGAGCATTGGGAGGAAAGTATCGCGGAGACATCAAGCTCAACCTCTTGGGACACAAACTGGTAGGTGAGGTAAAGTACCGTGACCTAAGCAATTTCCCTAGCCCTTTCAGTGTGTTAGATAAAAGAGACATTGCTTTCTACAAACGTAAGAAGGGCGATCCGCAAGTAGTAGTCATACTTAGCGGTGAAACATTCATTCAACTCATGGAGAACAGACATGAACTACACACGACAGGAGCAAATTGAAGAGCAAGCAGAAGCCTTCATAGCCAAGCACCCACAGGTATGGGTTTTATTTGTTGGCTTTACCTTTGAGGCAATTAATGCTGGCTTTAAAACATATAGTGCTTATGCAATCTCGGAACGCATGCGCTGGGAGATGTCAATTAATCAGGCAACGCCAGAAGAGTTTAAGCTAAACAATAACTACAGGCCGTACTTTGCCAGATGGTTTATGGCACAGTACCCAGAGCATGAAGGATTCTTTCGTGTGCGTAAACTTATTAGCACAGAAATGGAACCTTACACTATGCCAGAACTTACACCCTTAGACTTCCCTTACCTCAAGCGAGTCTAATGGCTTTCAAACATATGGCTCTTGCCATAAATAGTTTGGTTGGCGATCCGCTTGCCAAGCTATTACTCATTGCCCTTGCTGACAGGGCAGACAAAGAAACCAATCAATGCTGGCCTAGCTACGCTCGTCTTTGCCGAGACACAGAAATGAGCATGGCTACCATTACCCGCAAGCTGTCATATTTAGAGGAACACAGCTTTATTTATAGAACCAAACGCAAGAATACATCAACACTCTATACGCTCAGAGTGAGCACTACCGATGCTCACGTAGAGCGTAGCGATACTCACACAGAGCATAGCAGTACGCTCCCTGTGAGCATAGAACCTACCAATGTTAATCTACCAATAGAACCTATCAAAGAACTAACTGTTTTGTATGACTGTGACTTCGATGATTTTTGGTCTGTGTATCCACGCAAGATTGCTAAGAGCACAGCTCGCAGGGCTTATGATTCTGCTATGAAGAAAGCTACCGCAGATGAAATACTCTCAGCGGTAAAAATTTTCAGTGCCAATTCTCGCAGCACAGAAAAGCAGTACATTCCACATGCGTCTACTTGGCTCAATGGTGAGCGATGGCTAGATGATGTGGCTGACGAAACATGGGGTGGCCTTAATGAACTATGACCAACGGATATTACACATCAAGCAGTGGTTTAAATCTTCTGTGCTTACTAGGTTTACACCACCGAATGGTGTTGACCCATTAATTGTTGCGGTGGATACCATCGAAGCAATCAATGCTAACATCCCTGCTGATGCAGATTCTAATCTAATGAACCATTACTTAGAGTCCATCATCAAAGAAACTACCCGCAATGCTAAGTCGCGCACGTTGCCTGTCATTGAGAAGTTTACCAACGCAGCCAGAGGTGTGTCTCAGCGCGGCTCAGGGGTGGTTCTCATTGACGGCCCTGCTACTAGGGTAGACCGCGAGTACATTATTACTGAAGGCCGTGTAAAGCGCGGAGAATCTATCTGCGATAGCTATCTATCAGGTCATGCAAAGCAGACTTTGCTTATGACTACTTCAGTAACACAAAAAGACTTGGATAAATACCTTGCACCCGCTGCACTTATGCAGTACAACAAAGAGGGAGAATGATATGGAACGTACAGGATTTATAGGCGGCTCGGATTGCGTCAAGATTATGCAAGGCAAGTGGCAAGAGTTATGGGAAATAAAAACAGGCAAGCGTGAGTCAGAAGATTTATATGATAATATAGCAGTGCAACTAGGCATCCTAACAGAAGACTTTAACTTAGAATGGTTTGAAAGACAGCACGATGTAATTCTCAGCAATCATCAGAAAGAATTTCAAGAACCGTTATATACAGATGGAATAACAGTACCAATCAAAGGCACAATAGATGCAGCGTTTGGCGTGAGTATAGTAGAGGCAAAGCACACTAATCAATTCAACACTATGGACTCACTTATAGAATACTACATGCCACAAATTCAATGTTACTTATGGTTATCACGTAGTAAATTAACAGCGTTTGGTGTCGAGGGTTGCTATCTTTCAGCAATCTTCGGCAACAGCAAGTGGGAGTCAGCGTTTGTCTCGGCCAATAAAGAGTATCAAGTTTCTATGTGGAAAGTGGTCGCGGATTTCTGGGGCTACGTTAATCGCAATGAAGAGCCAAATGATTATAATCAATCGACCGCAGTGTGCCAAGATAAAATCGCAGTGGATGGAATGGTCAAGCGTGATGCCAGTAAAGAAAACGGTTTCGTCAGCGCAGCGTTTGACTACATCAAGTACAAAGACGAAGCCAAGCTATTTGAATCTAGTAAGAAAGACTTAAAGTTACTTGTTAATGAGAATGAGCGAGAAGTTTACAGCGAGTTACTGTCTATAAAGCGCAGTAAGAATGGATCACTTAGAATAGTAGAGGCCAAGTAAAAAGTTATCAGGTTATCAAGGTTATCACCCCCTTTTTAGAGGCGTTAATCGTGGGGACGGCAATGTCGAACTTGATCAAGCGCAGATATGGGTTTAAGAAAACCGCCCCCACCTCACAATAACAACGGAGAAGTACCATGACAACTAAAAAACAAGTTCCCTTCACATTAGAACTATGGAGCGCAGTCGAGAAGTCAGACCCTCGTTACTTAAAGAAGGTTAGCTTTGGCTCACGTTCCTTTACTGCCATTGACCCTATGTATCAAATCAGGTGTGCCACAGAACAGTTTGGCCCAGTAGGCAAAGGCTGGGGGTGGATCAATCACACTAGCTTTGTTGATCTATCCAATGGTGATAAAGCTGTAGTTGCAGATGTGCAAGTATGGCATGGTGAATTGATCAATGCGTTCGGACCCTTCACAGGATGCCGAAAGTTCTTCGATGCTACTAAAGGTAGACTCGCAGAGGACGCACCCAAGATGGCTATCACTGATGGCCTAACGAAAGCCCTATCACACTTAGGGTTTAACTCGGACGTCTTCCTCGGAAAGATGGATGGGAACAAGTACGCTGCGGATAGTGGCAGCAAAAAGGAAGGATGGTAGGGTGTCGTAACCCCCCCCTTTACAACTCTACTTTAACTAAGGAGCCAGAAGCGTGGCAGATTATGACAACAATAACAGAGGGGCAGCGTTCAAGCCCTTCGAGCAGCAGCAGATGATTTTGCAGGGCAAGATTAATACCAACGGGCAAGATGCAAACGTGGTATTAGTTAAGACTTCAACCAAGGCAGGTAAAACTATCATAGAAGTCTACGAAAAGCGCGGCGTTCTTTTTGAAAATGACAAGCAAGGCAACGCAAACAAGCCCGACTACACAGGGCCGTGGATGGAGGACACACCAACGCCAATGCGTTTAGCAGCGTGGCGCAAAGACAAAGACGGCAAGCCATACATGAGCTTTGAAGTGTCAGCCAAGCAAAACGGGGGCAACACTAACTTTGACAAAGTAAAGTCAGTGCCAGATTTATCCTTGCCAGATGATGAGATTCCGTTCTAGGATAAGTCGTTCTCCGTTGTAGACTGCAACACTTGGGGCCGCGCTAGGCATTAACTACGTGGCCCCATCTTTTTAGGAGATTCACATGGAACAATGGGCAGAAATACGCGCCCGTCATCGCCGAGAAAAAATGGAACTACTGCAATCATTAGCTCAATCAAACTTTAGCTACAGAGTTGCAGCAAATATACTTGGCATGAACAAAGAAAACCTAGTCACAACAGCTATGCACTATGGTGTTATCTTTGACACACATAAATCAGATGAGCGGAGGGTAAGGTACGCTGATGAGTAAAATGTTAGAGTTTGAAAGGTTGCAATACAAACTAGGCAACAGACTTGATAGACCCCCATGCGACAAAAAAAATCAGCATGTAAGAGAGGAGCTAACCATTCAGCAAAAAATAATACTGCAAACAGTTGCTCAACTAGGAGAAGCAACATCCTTTGATATAGTAGCATGCAAGGGTCTGAATACTTATTCAGTGTCGGCTCAGCTTACACACTTATATAATGCAAACTTACTTAAAAAAATAAAGAGAGTACCATCACCCAATTATCCAAACGGTAAAAAAAAGAAATCAGGCAAAGCAGATTGCTGGGTGTACGGAATAATGGATCATACAATAAGCGCAGTAGGCGGTCGCGCTTCTTCTCATAGTATCGGAAGCTAACACCTACAGGTTAAGCATAGGTTTTTGTACTTTCTACTATGTGATTAACCATAAGGCTCACTTGATAGTACTACCAACTCTTGTTGTAGCAGGAGATTAAGTGGGTCTTATTATTTTAAGAAAGGGATAACTAACAGAGCCTTTATCTGCT
>TARA_R110002051_G_scaffold180913_4_pt1 | contig 21039 bp, 16 predicted proteins | sample TARA_R110002051 | Tara Oceans TARA_R110002051 (sample SAMEA4397023) | marine metagenome | biome: Polar Biome; feature: [MES] marine water layer (ENVO:01000295) within the mesopelagic zone...; material: water (ENVO:00002006), including particulate matter (ENVO:01000060) such...
CTAGCGCTATGGCAAGCAAATACCGTTAAAAGTCAATTACAAGCATTAGGCTATTCTGTGAAATTAGTTCCTGTTAAATCTACAGGAGACTTAATTTTAGACAAACCTTTATATGAATTAGGAATTACAGGTGTATTTACTAAAACATTAGATGTTGCCATGATCAATGGCGACATTGATATTGCCGTACATTCTATGAAAGATGTACCTACAGCCTTACCAAAGGGCATTGTAAAAGCTGCTGTTTTAAAGCGTGGTAATTACATGGATATTATGGCATTTAAGGATAATGAAGAATTTTTAGGTTCTCGTGAAGGGGTAATTGCCACCGGTAGTTTACGTAGACAAGCGCAATGGTTAAACAGATACCCTACGCATACCGTTGTAGACCTAAGAGGAAATGTAAATAGACGTTTAGAAAAACTATACGAGAATGATTGGAACGGTGCCATTTTTGCCGCTGCCGGATTAGAGCGTATTGGTTTAGAACCAGAAAACACTATCGGACTAACTTGGATGCTACCAGCACCTGCACAAGGTGCAATTATGGTAGTTGCCATGGAACAAGATGAAGAAATTCGTGAAGCCTGTGCACAACTTAACCATGAAGAAACCGATATTTGCGTTAGCCTCGAAAGAGAATTTCTTAGAGAACTAGAAGGTGGTTGTAGTGCACCTATTGGAGCATTGTCATACATCAACAAAGAAAATATTGTCACCCTAAAAGGTGTTTTATTAAATGTTGATGGAAGTAAAAAACTGGAAGCAGAATTGACCGCGCCACTTGGTAAGCATCAAAATTTGGGCATTGACTGTGCTAAAAGTATTTTAGCTAGAGGTGGTAAACGATTAATGACTGAACTGGCAAATGCCGGTTTAGAAGTAAATATTTTTTCTACTAAGAAGCTTACTCCACAACAACAATTATTATTGAATATATCCGTGAATGCAGATTCAGATGATTTTATAAAAATTAATCCGAATCGTATTTCACCAATTGTGTTGAAAAGGGCACATAAAAATGTTGTTTTTACCAGCAAAAATGCAGTTGAAGCAGTTTTAGCCAGTAGAAGTGCTGCAGAATTAGATTTCGAAAACATTTACTGTGTTGGTAGAAAAACACGACGATTAATAAAAAATGCATTTGGTAAAGTAACGCATTATGAAAACAATGCAAAAGATTTAGCCAACCATTTAGTTGAGTTTATTGATGGTACCGAGGTTACCTATTTTCATGGTAATCTAAGTTTAGAAGAATTGCCAAGTATTTTAGAGGAAAATAATATTGAGGTAAACGCTATAGAGGCCTACAGAACCAAACTATCAGGTAAAGCAATACCAGAAAGCGCAAAAGGCATCATGTTTTTTAGTCCGTCGAACGTTGAAAGCTATTTAAAAGAGAATTCTACCGACAGAGTTGCCTATTGTATTGGTGAAACCACTGCAAAAGCTGCTAGAGAACATTTCAAGGAAGTAAAAGTTGCTAAAATACCAACGGTAGAAAGTGTTATTGAATTGGTGAATGCGGATTATGAAGATTAGCCTTTGGCTTTTTTAATAAATTATGAGGGACTTTAAAAAGCTTTAAATATGGAAAAATGGAATCTCCATAGTTAAGCATGTTTATAGTTTAGTTCAAAAGTTGCCAAGCGAAGAAAAATTTGGACTTAAAAGTCAAATATCTAGAGCTGCAGTCTCTGTTCCTTCTAATATTGCAGAAGGATGCAGCCGGAATAGTGAAGTTGAATTTAAACGATTTTTAGAGATTGCCCTAGGTTCTCTTTTTGAAGTTGAAACTCAATTAATTATGTCAGAAGAATTGAAATTTTTAGATAGCAAAGACTTGAAGTCCATTTTTGAATTAATTCAAAAAGAATCTAAAATGATCAATAGTCTAATTAGTAAAATAAAGAATAGCTAAAAGCCAATGGCCAGCAGCTAAAAGCTATTAATGAATATGACCTTAAAAAACGACTTATTTCTAAAAGCCTTAAAAGGTGAAACAGTAGAAAGACCGCCAGTGTGGATGATGCGCCAAGCGGGTAGATATTTACCTGAATTCATGGCGATTAAAGAAAAGTATGACTTTTTTACCAGATGTCAGACTCCAGAATTAGCATCAGAAATAACGGTTCAACCTATTCGTAGATACGGAATGGATGCCGCCATTTTATTCAGTGATATATTGGTGATTCCACAGGCAATGAACATTCATGTGGAAATGAAACCAAATTTTGGCCCTTATTTACCTAATCCTATCAGAAATCAGAAAGATTTAGATCGCGTAATTGTACCCGATGTTCATGAAACGTTAGGTTATGTAATGGAAGCCATTAAAGCCACTAAAGAAAAATTGAACGATGAAGTTCCTTTAATTGGTTTTGCCGGATCCCCTTGGACGATTTTATGCTACTGTGTACAAGGACAAGGCAGCAAAACTTTTGATAAAGCCAAAGAATTATGCTTTACGCAACCAGTAGTCGCCCATGCATTACTTCAAAAAATTACTGATACTACCATTGCATACCTAAAAGCAAAAGTAGCTGCTGGTGTTAATGCAGTACAAGTTTTTGATTCTTGGGGCGGTATGTTATCGCCAACCGATTATCAAGAATTTTCATGGCAATATATTCAGCAAATAATCGATGCTTTAAAAGATGATACACCAGTTATTGTTTTTGGAAAAGGATGTTGGTTTGCTTTAGGCGATATGGCAAAATCTGGTGCATCTGCATTAGGTGTTGACTGGACCTGTTCCGCTAGAAACGCACGTTATTTAAGTGGCGGAAAAATTACCTTACAAGGTAACTTTGACCCTGCACGTTTACTTTCCCCACCTTCTGAGATAAAGAAAATGGTTCATCAAATGATTAATGAATTTGGCAAGGACAGTTATGTGGTAAATTTAGGACACGGTATTCTACCAAATGTTCCTGTTGAGAATGCCAAGGCGTTTATTGATGCCGTAAAAGAATATAAGCAAGACTAAATTTATTCTCTTTTACGTAGCTTAAAAGCAATCGATATATTATCCGTGTTATGAACTCATTTCAATTTCCAGAATTCGAAATAAATCCGATTTCAGAGAAAGATGGATGGCGATTGTGTGATTTTATTTCTGCCAATGAAAATCATTTAAAACGATACTTCCCAAAAACGGTTGAAGCAAATTTAAATCCAACCCTGTCCAACCTTTTTGTCCTTGAAAAGATGTCGGAATTTCTTTCGGGTAAAGAATTCCTGTTCACACTAAAGGACAAAGAGCACGGAAAAATTATAGGTCTTATTTATCTTAAAGAATTAAAGCGAGCAGCCAAAGAAGCTGAAATTGCCTATTGTATTGCCTATACCCACCAAAATAAAGGGTTGGCATCTAAAGCCGTTAAAACCGTTTCAGAATGGGGATTAAACGAACAATATTTAAGTCGACTACGAATTATAGTCCACAAAACAAACTTAGGTAGTATAAAGGTAGCTGAAAATTGTCATTATATTTGGGAAGAAACTTTGTTAAAAGAACATACACCACCTAATGAAGCTCCGTTAGATATGGAACTATACGTTTTACAAAATGAAAGATAAATTTTACGCTTATATACAACAACTTCAAGATACCATAACCGCTAAACTGGAAGAGGTAGATGGCACTGCTACTTTTAAAGAAGATATTTGGGAACGCCCAGAAGGTGGTGGTGGTCGTACAAGAGTTATTGAAAACGGAGCAGTTTTTGAAAAAGGTGGCGTAAATATATCTGGAGTACATGGCGAACTTCCGGATAGTATGAAAGCATATTTTGGAGTAGAAGATGCTAATTTTTTTGCCTGCGGATTAAGTTTAGTACTGCACCCAAAAAATCCGATGGTACCTACAGTTCATGCCAACTGGCGTTATTTTGAAATGTATGGTAAAGACGGCGAAATTGTAGATCAATGGTTTGGTGGCGGTCAAGACTTGACTCCGTATTACTTATTTGACGAAGATGCCGTTCATTTTCATGAAGTTTGCAAAACAGCTTGCGATAAACATAATCCTACATTCTACGACATCTATAAAAAACGTTGCGATGAGTATTTTTGGAACACCCATAGAAACGAAGCTCGCGGACTAGGCGGTTTATTTTTTGACTATTGTAAGGCAACACCAGAAATGGATATGCAAGACTGGTACAACTTCGTAACCGAAGTAGGCAATAGCTTTTTAAATTGTTATGTACCGATTGTTATAAAAAGAAAAGATTTAGAATACACTAAGGAACAAAGGGACTGGCAAGAGATTAGAAGAGGTAGATACGTAGAGTTCAATCTAGTTCATGACAAGGGAACTTTGTTCGGTTTAAAGACAAACGGACGTATTGAAAGTATATTAATGAGCTTGCCGCCACATGTGCAATGGCGCTATGACCATCAGCCAAATAAAGGGAGTGAAGAAGAGCGACTTTTAAAAATATTAATGAATCCTAAAGAATGGGTATAAGAATTCTGCTAGTATGGAGCTTACTTTGTTTTACACAGTTCAGTATGGCTCAAAATTCAGCTTATAAAGAAGCATTTCCAGACAAAATTACCGTTAGACTAGCCCTACAGACAACTTCAAATAATTTTACGCTAAGAGATAAAATAACCCGTAATAAAACCGAGTTCATTCCTAATGATAAGAGTTATTTAGGCTTATCTGTATTATTTAAGTATTTGGAGGTAGATTTTGGCTATGCTCCAAATTTTTTATCCGAAAATAAAGACAATGGGGACTCCAAACTTATAACCTTTAATATTCGCACCTTTTTTGGTCAATATATGCAAACTATTGACCTCTATAAACAAAAAGGGTTTTTCATTAGAACTCAAGATTTAACCCTACCAATAGATGATTTAAAAACATTTAAAATTGGCGGAACATCGAGTTATATTTTTAATCCCGATTTTTCATTTCGCGCCATTGGGTTTCAAAACGAGTGGCAAACAGAAAGTGTTGGCAGCTTTATTCCCGGTATTTCCTATTATTCCACAAAATTTAAGCTAGAAGATCCTATTATAGAAAATCAACTAGAACACTCCTTTAAATTAGCTTTAGGGCCAGGTTACTATTACAATTGGGTGTTTGATGAAAATTATCTTATTTCTGCAGGTGCTACCGGTGGTTTGGGTTTTAACTATTCAAAAACAGAAGGTGAATCTTCATTTAACGGTCTTGCCCAATTAGTTTTTAGAATGACAGGTGGTTATAACTCTGAAACCTTTTTTAGCGGTGTAAATATTAATACGCAATTATTAAGTCATACTTCCGATGAGAACTTTATTTTAGATGATTCCATAAGCTTTCTAGAATTTTATGTAGGGTATAGATTTGATGCGCCAAAAAAATGGATTCAAAAAGCAGATGATATAAGTCGTAAATTTGGATTAGAGTAAATTAATAATCGTGAAGCAAAAAATTTTCCAAATAGACGCGTTTACAACAAAACCATTTGGCGGAAATCCGGCAGCAGTTTGTATTCTAGAATCTTGGTTAGAAACCAATTTAATGCAAAAGATAGCTGAAGAAAATAATTTAGCGGAAACGGCATTTGCAGTTAAAAATAACGACCACTATGAACTCCGTTGGTTTACCCCAGAAATAGAGGTAGATTTATGTGGACACGCCACCTTAGCAACTGCCTATGTTCTATATAACTTTTACGGCTTCAATGAAAATACTCTTCGGTTTTTTTCACCTAGAAGTGGTGAGTTATTAGTTGAAAAAAATGAAGCCGGACTATTAACAATGAATTTCCCTACAGATAATTTAACATCTGTTCCAGAACAAATCCATATTTCCAAAGCTATTGGAAAGCAACCGTTAGAGACTTATAAAGGCAAGACCGATTATATGCTTATTTATACATCTCAAGAAGAAATAGAAGCTATTACTCCTAATTTTCATTTATTAAATGAGTTAGATTGTAGAGGGGTAATTGTTTCAGCAAAAGGTAACGATGTAGATTTTGTCTCTCGCTTTTTTGCTCCACAATGTGGTATACCAGAAGATCCCGTTACAGGTTCTGCACATACCTCTTTAACGCCTTATTGGTCAGCAAAACTCAATAAAACAAAATTATTTGCGAAACAACTTTCTAAACGAGGTGGTGATTTACACTGCGAATATCTTGGAGACCGTGTGAAAATTTCAGGTCACGGAGTTTGTTATTTGATTGGTGATATAGAAATCTAAGGAAACAAGTTAACACTCTATTTCCAAGTAATTGATTTTTTAGCAACTTCCTCAAATTGATATTTAAGATGGGAAAAACGAGCTTTTAATAACTCTTTTCTGCCCTCTAATGTACGAGTAAATACTATCTTAGAACCATCAACATGTTTGTTCCAATATTTTTTAAACCTAACAGCTTCCGCTTTGTTTTTTCCTATATCCTTAGGTACAACATAGTAATTACGAATACCTAATTTCCTTTTAATAAAGTTCCCATTCATAATAAGATATCTAGGGCTATCTATTGGAGCAATTATTTCTTCTAACAAGGAAATAAACAGGTTACTATCATGCTGACTAGCATTTTGCAAATAAATTGAAAATGTTCCTTTAGCGGTTTGCTCGGTCTGAATAATAGCATTTTTAGATTCAAAATTTAAGTTTTTATTATTCAACAAATATTCAAATAAAGCTTTTCCTATTTTTTTAGTTTTCTTGTATTGGTTTCCAAATAAGAAGTAAAGTTTTAGTGCTTTAAAAGTCTTTGGTCCAAAACCTAAAATAAGAGCTACAAAGAATAAGTAAACAATTTGCAATATGCCTTTATTCAAAACAGCACCCATGTTCTTAATTAAAAATTCGGGGACAAATAATGAAACTCCCAAAACCACTTCAAGCAAAACATATTTACCAGCATTAAGAGCATGTAGTCGCTTCGTTTTGGTAAAAGGCTGGTCATAGCTAAAAGGAATCTTAAGCTCTCGAACTAAAATATTTCCTTTTTTAACAGCCTCATTCCATCTTTGTCCAAAAAGTGATTTCTGTTGTGCTTTAGACAACATATCTTTGTTAATCGATGATAAATCGGTAGTTTGGGGCCACTTTAAAGGCAATACCAACCGGTCTATTCCATTAGAAATATAGACTTCATCACGTAAAGAAACACCTGTAAAAGCATTAAAACGTTGTTGAAGTTTTTCCATATCCTTACCCCCATCAATAGCGGTAGGATCTAAACAGGCCAAATGCCAAATGGCGCCTGTTTTATCAGGATTTTTAGGATCTACACGAATGGCCCGACCTCTCATTTGGTTAGACGAAACAAATGAACCTACATAAGAAGCAAGTAGTAATGTATTAATACAAGGAGCATCCCAACCTTCTCCCAAAAAGGCTTTTGTACCTATTAATGTATTAATTACTCCGTCCTGAAAAAGTTGTGTAACAGATTCCGCAATTTTATGCTTTAAAGCATCAGGCACCTGAATAAAAACATACCCAACGGAACCATCCATAGGATTTATACTCAACTCTTCTATTGATAATAAATGCTTTAATTGTTCTACTGCATTTTCATGAAGAATAACTAACGAACCTGTTAATACCCCCAATGAAGTATTTGTAGCTTGCTTAGCCAATAGGTATTTAAAAATAGGCACAACACCTAGTTTATTTAAAGGTTTAGTATCACTCCCTTGGAAATTTAAAAACTCCTTTCTAATGAAATCTGCCAATATTACCGTTCTAGTAGCAGTCCCTAGGTTTTTATACGTATCCCTTACGATTTCAAATATGCTTTCTAACTTACTTGGGCTATTTGATAAATTTCTATACAATACCTCATCACCAACAAAATTTACCCGTTTGTTTTCCAGAACCCCTATTTGCTTCAGTTCCTTTTCTATAGGCAATAAAACATCCTCAAAATCAATAAAATATTCCCGCTGGTCAATTAAAAGCTGTTGCAAAAATATTTCGGACCATTCATATGTGAAACTAGGGAAAGTAACCTCATTATTAGAAAAGCCTAGTATCTTTAAATTCTCTTCGTTAACAGCGTAACCGCATGAATTTAGATAAATAATAACGGAAGAATAAAAAGTTGGGTGTTCATAAATGTACTCTAATGATTCTTTAGGTTTCGTATAAAAATTTGAGCGTATCAACTTTTCTTGCAACGCGGTATTTGCAATTAACCTATTCGTAAAATTTAATATTTGCTCCCTATAATTTACGATATAGCGAATTTGGGTTTCTTCTGGTTTTGAGAAGTATACAAAATCTTGATGCGGACACAAGTCTCCATTCTTAATAAGATCAGGCACACCAATTTCATCATCTATAGGTCCACATAAACTAAAATACCGGTTAATTTCCGACGCTGTACTATCATACGGTGGAGTTGCAGTTAATGAAACAACTGTTAAGCCTTCTATTTCCTTTAAAATATATAGACAATGCCACCACTCATTCTTTAAATGATGTGCTTCGTCTAAAACCAATGTTTCAATTTTATGTTTTTTAATAAATGCTAAAAGCTTCTCCTTAGCTTTATCATCAAACGATTTAGATAATGCAAATAATGACTGGTATGTTGAGAACGTAATTTGGCTAGGAGCTTTAATATTTAGGGAGTACTCCTTAAACTCGTTATCCACAGTAAAAAACGCTACTAATCTAGAGCGCCATTGATTTCTAATAGTAAGTGTTGGAGCTAAAACCAATGTAGGTTTCCCAATACGAATTACTATTTCTAAACCTAATATAGTTTTACCTGACCCCGGTGGAGCTATTACATGTAAATGCTCGTCTTTTATATGCTCTTGAAAACCATCTAGAAACTTCTTTTGATAGGAACGCCAAGAAAACTTAAATTTTAGATTTTTACTTAGATCTTGCAATGAAAAAACGTTGGTTAATTACTTTTATTAAACATAAAAACAGTGAAAATAGTACACTATAAAAGCAAAAACCTGTCCGGTTTATAACTATTGCCATATACGAACAGGTTTAAAATCAACTGAAACTAGCTATACTACTCTTCTACTGTTTCTAAATTATCATCAGAATTACGATCAATCAACTTGTTATACGGGTCAATACCCGCTTTTAATGGTTTTTCATCCGTAACAACAGTAAATGTATTATCGCCAGCAGAAAGCCACTTTAATTCAAAGTAAAATGGGTTCTTGATTGTAACCCCATCTTCTCCGGTTACATCTTCACCAAAGAGTCCAATATCTACCAAATTCTTTTTATCATCAATTAACTTCTCTTTACCCTTATCGTCATAATATATTTTTTTAGAATTTACAGTAAATGTTGTTTCCCATTTACCATTATCTAGCTTTTTAGTTTTCGCATTCATTACACGATTTTCATAAAGTACAATTTCTTTAAAACCGTCATCTACCTTATACTTTAAAGAATCTGGCGCAACATTATAAATAGCTTTATAAAAATCTTCAGACGTTGCATATACCCCTTTTTCAAAATACTTATATTCGTTCAAAAAGGATTTAAGTCCGGCATTTATAACATCCTCACCAATAACATCCTGTAAATCATACATTACCATAGAACCCTTTTGGTACCATATATGTTGTGCAGTTTCAACATCGATTAACGGTCGTTCAGGTTTAAAACTAAATGATCTTCTAGAAAGATAAATATCTAGAGAAGGTTTTAAAAACCCTTTAATACCGTTTTCACCATACTCTTGTTTTAAGGTCATTAAAGAAACATACTCTGCCAAGGTTTCGGATATAATATTGGCTCCTGTGGTATTACTGGGCGTAACAATATGTCCCCACCACTGGTGCGCAATTTCATGCGATGTAGTACTAAAAGCATAATTGAAATCCTCTTCACTTGAAAAATCAGCTACGAATCCAAAATCTTCAGAATACGGAATGGTCGTTGCAAAAGACTGCGCAAAAGTAGAATGAGCAGGAAATTCAATTATTCGAATTACAGAATAAGGATATTCATAAAAATTCTTTGAATTATAAGCCAATGAAATTTTAATTCCTTCTATAAAAGAATCCAAATTTCTTTTATGCTTAGGCGAATGATAGATTTCGATTGTTACGTTTTTTCCGCTTGGAGCAGTCCAAACATCTTTTTCCACATCATAAGCGGCAGAAACAAAATTGAAGAAGTAATCAGATTTGTCTTCCATTTTATAATTAAAATAGCTTCTATCTTCTTTATCCCATGAATCAACCAAAATACCTGGTGCCACCGCCGTCTGACCTTTTGATGTACTAATGGTTGCTTCAAAATTCATATAATTGCTATCCTCATTAAACAAATTCTTTTTTAAAGCAAGACTATCCGTTCTAGGAGGAAAAATAAAATCTAATTCTTCCAAACCATACTTCCTACGAACACCATTTTCTGTTAGTGCCGCTTCGTAATGAAACCTAGGGAAAATGCCATCATTAAAGAAAGTGCCATTACCTAAAACCGCTGTTTCCATATCCATTGCAAAACCATGCGTACGAACTTGAGTTTCAATTATTAAATTGGCCGTGTCTTTAGGTTGTAGGGCTTTCGGCAATTTATAAATGAACAGTCGATATAAAGAGTCACTAATAACCGGTTTAATAGGTTCGCCATTATAAATGACTTTTGTAATTTTTGTATCATACGTAGGAAACATAACTTCCATTAACACCGTATCAATTACCTGTTCCGAGGGGTTTACCACTTTAAATACCCCTTTTGCATCTACCCCGCGAGTATCGGGATATATATCTATATCGGCTTTTAAATCAATTACCTGAATATGTGGTTTATCAATGTACTTCCCATACATCTTTTCAGCATCGGCAGAAAGCTTATTACTATAATCATCATCTTCTAAATGATTTAAAACCTTTAAATTATAAAAGCTATACGCCCCTACCGAAATAAAGGCTAAAAGAAAGAATAATGTATACGCAATGGTCTTACCATTAAATCTACCCTTTGCTAATTTTAACCGTTCTTTTGCAGAAGAATAGAAGCCTCTACTCCAAAATACTTTACCTATTGCCGCTAAAAAGCAAGTACATAGTATCCAATATAAGTTTAACCAAAACTGACCTGTTAGGTAATGCCCAAATCCATTTAAATCACTTAAAAATGAAGGTGTAGTAGCTGCGAAGCTTAAAAGTGGATTATTAGACTTTAGCACCAATTCTACTAAAATTGGCACTCCGATATAAACAATAATTACAATAAAATGTCCTAAAAATTTATTGTTGACAAGCACGTGTATAAAAAACGCAAGAAGTAATGTAGCAATGTACGACGGAAAAAGACTAGTAAAATTATAGGTTAAATACATCCCTAATTCATAGTTAAAATATCCATTAACCGTTTGGTATAATATCCCAACTAGAATATTGATTAACACCAACAAAACCGACACCCCAATAAGAGATATAATCTTTGATACATACAACGTGGTATTACTTACAGGAAGTGCATCATAGAACTCAAAAGTTTTATTACTACGCGTTCGGTGCACCGCTTCTCCAGCATAAATAATAAGAATAATGGTTGAAAACAAAGCCAAACCAGCAGATACATATGAGACCATAAACCTAGTAAGCGGTAAAGATGAAGTACCGTTATACTGATTTGATTGATAGGTAATAAACCCTGCAACAATAACACCAATTATTATTAAAATAAGAAATACAGGCTCCTTAACTATGGACAAAAATTCAATCTTACTTAAAGACCACAAATTTTGACGTTGTGCCTTTTTACTAAATTCTTGAACCACGCTTATAGGTTCTAAAGATGTTATAATTTCAGTATCCTCTTTTATTTTCTTCTTTTTCTTAGATGATAAAAAGCTTTTGTAAGAAAATTTAAAAAGTGTCCACAAAAATATAACAACCCCAATGCCTAACCATAATACCCGGTTGAGCATAAATTTACCCGTTAATGATAGTTGTGTTGTATTTAGCTCATTTACGGACCAATATTTAGAAAGGTACCCATATGCAGACCCGCCAAAAGGATCCACGTAAACACTTAGCCATTCGGTATCTAAATTTGATAACAGTTGACCAGACAACATATTTATAATAAAAATTACAATGCCGCCTAAGTACAAAATTGGCATTCTTCTAAAGAAAGTCATTAGGCAAAAGAAAAGACTACCTATAAAAAACGAATTAAAAACTAATAGGTATAAAAATGGCAAAAAGTAAGACCAAAAATTAAAATCGGCATAAGCACCATAATCAGGTCTATTTAATAAAGCCCCAAGTACAAAACCAAACATAGCTCCGAACATGGCCGCTAAATTCATTAAGGTAACTATGGTAAAACTGCCCCAAAAACGACCCATTATATAATTTTTTTCCGAAATAGGAAAAGTGAAATACGTTTGCGCTGTTTTATGCTCCTCATCTCTATACACAGGTACTCCCATAATAGCCGCGTAAAAGAACAATGATATGACACTTAAAACCCCAAGAACTCCAACGATATTACTTGGACTATTGGTAAACTCAGCAGTCACAGATTTTTCAAATACCGCCATTAAAAAAGGTATAAGAAACATTATAAAAATGTAGATATAGGTAACCGGTCGCCTAAGCCTATACTTAAGCTCAAATAAGAATATTTCTTTCATGACTATACGGCTTGTGGTTGGTTAATACTATAGAAATAAAAGTCCTCTAAATTATTGGCAACCTTCTCAAACCCTTCACCAGGATTACCTTCTGCAAATACATTTACAAATAGGTTGCCGCTACGCAAATAGGTGGACAACACGTTATATTCTGACTGGTATAATTCTGTTTCTTCCTTAGCAATGCTCTTACGATACACTTTACCATTTAAGGTATTTGAGAGTTCTAAAGGGTGTCCTTGCACTACTACCCTACCTTCATTAAATACCGCCATATTTGTACATAAGTTTATGACATCATCTACAATATGCGTAGATAAAATGACCACAGCATCTTCCCCAAGCTCGCTCAATAAATTATGAAAACGGTTACGTTCTAACGGATCAAGACCAGCTGTTGGCTCATCTACAATAATCAATTTAGGATTACCTATTAAAGCTTGTGCTATGCCAAAACGTTGTCTCATACCACCAGAATAATCACCTAAATTACGTTTACGGAATTTATAGAGATTTACCTTATTCAATAAATCGGCTACATACGCCTTGCGATCCGTTTTACTTTGAATACCTTTTATTTTTGCAATATGGTTTAGCATCATTTCTGCAGATACTTTAGGGTATACACCAAAATCTTGAGGTAAGTAACCCAACACTTTCCTAAGCTCGTCTGGCTGTTGAAAAACATCAATGTCATTAAATACAATATCCCCGCTATCTGCCAATTGCAATGTGGCAATAGTTCTCATTAACGATGATTTACCAGCCCCATTTGGGCCAAGCAGTCCAAACATACCCGTGCCAATTTCTAGGTTGACATTGTTTAAAGCTTGTGTACCATTCGGATACGTTTTGTTCAAATTTGTAATCGAAAGCATAATCTAATTGGTTTTCTTGGTTAGTATTCAATTGTTCAATAGGTGTTTAAAACTTAAGAAAAGTTACAATAGTGAGAAAAAAATAAACCATTTAATTGGAAATAGGATGTTTTTGCAGGCTTCTATTTGAAAAAAAGATAAACACGCACATCTACCCCAAAGAAATTAAATGAAACATTCTGTTTAGGGTAAAAAACTCCTACAGCCACTTTTCTTCATTGATTTCTAATCGTTAAGGTAAGGGAAAGGACTACTATTGGCTTTCCTCTGTATATGCTCTTTTTAAGTCCAAGTTTAGTTTTGGCTGAACATGTTTGTCAATAGCGTATACATGTTCATTTTTTATATGTTCATGCAAACGCTTTAAAAACTTCAGTAGGTAGTTTCGCCAGGCTTTCTTGCATTTTAAAAATATTATTGAATTTTTACATCAATACTCATCTAGCTTTTAAGCCTATAAAAATAAGTATTAACCCCTGTAGCTATAATTCAAATTCACGTATTTTTGTAAAAACTATCAAGATAAATATGTCAAAAAAAGGCAAGGCTAAAAATACATTGAACAAAGCAAAGCATGCCAAGCTAATGGATAGAAAGAAGAACAAATTGAAAAAAGAGGCCGAGCTTAGAAAAGAACGGTTAAAAAACATTATCAAAAAAAGTCAGGAATCCCAATAAATAATAAAACAAAAAAAGACGTATGTACCCACTTATTAGAAATAGAAGACTTAGAAGTTCAGAAGCTATACGTAGTTTGGTAAGGGAAACCATAATCTCCCCTAGCGATTTTCTAGTACCCCTATTCGTTGTAGAAGGCAAAGGGATAAAGGAAGAAATTCCGTCCATGCCCAATTACTATCGTCTTAGTCTTGATAATTTAACCAAAGAAGTAAAAGAGCTTTGGAAAATGGGTTTACGATCTGTTCTACTATTTGTTAAAGTGCCAAATAATTTAAAAGATAATAGCGGATCAGAGGCATTGAATGAAAACGGATTAATGCAATTGGCTATTAAAGCGGTTAAAAATGCATGTCCAGAAATGTTGGTAATGACCGATGTTGCACTAGACCCTTACTCATCTTATGGGCATGATGGTATTGTTGCTGACGGACAAATTCTTAATGATGATAGTGTTGAAGTATTGGCCGAAATGAGTGTTTCACATGCCAAAGCTGGTGCAGACTTCGTGGCTCCTAGTGATATGATGGATGGTCGTATTTTAAGCATTCGTGAAGCATTAGAAGATGAAGGATTTATCAATACCGGAATTATGGCGTATAGTGCTAAATATGCTAGTGCCTTTTACGGCCCGTTTAGAGATGCTTTAGATTCTGCTCCTGTAGACATAAAAAATGTCCCTAAGGATAAAAAAACATACCAAATGGACTTTGCAAACCGCTTTGAAGCTCTACGCGAAACGCAAATGGATATTGAAGAAGGCGCAGATATCGTAATGGTGAAACCAGGACTTTGTTATTTAGATATTGTTCGCGAAATAAGAAATGAAGTTGATGTACCTGTAGCCGTTTATCAAGTTTCTGGAGAATATGCCATGGTAAAAGCTGCAGCGGAAAAAGGTTGGCTAGATCATGATGCAGTGATGATGGAACAATTAACTGCTATTAAGCGTGCCGGTGCAAATATAATAGCCAGCTACTTTGCAAAAGATGCTGTAAAGCTTTTAGGCTAAACAGTACATTATATATTTTTAATGAATAAATTACTTTTTATACTTTTTGGTTTATTAAGCGGTATTCTTATTTCACAAGAACCTGCACCAAAAATTTTATTGCTTCCTATTGGTTCTAGTTTACAAGAATCTTCATTGGCTGCGTATGGGTTAGATTCTTTATTCATACACCATAAAATTGACAGCATTGTAACAACTGGTATAAAAAATAATGCGTTCCCGGGTGCCCAGGTTTTAATAGCCAAGGAAGGCAATATTATTTTTCATAATGCCTACGGATTTCATACCTACGATAGCATACAACCAGTTGCTTTAAATGATATTTACGATTTAGCTTCCGTAACAAAAATTTTAGGTCCACTACCCGCAATTATGAAATTGGTAGATGAAGGCAAATTAAATTTAGACCTTCCTTTTAGCAACTACTGGAAACCTTGGAAAAGACAAAAAGACAAGAGAAATAGTACCCTTAGGGAAATTTTGGCGCACCAAGCAGGACTTGAACCTTATATTGTATTTTTAAACGAAACCTTAAAAAATAACGGTCGGTTTAAAAATAGATTTATTCGTAAAAAATGGAGCAAGAAATTTAGCAATGAAGCATTTGAGGGCATCTATGTTAAAAATAGATTTAACAAAAAAATGTACCGCATCATTAATCGTTCTGAAGTTTCCGCTGAGAAAAAATACAAATATTCCGGGCTAACATTTCTTATTTTCCCTGAGCTCATTACCAAAATTACCGGTATACCGTATGAAGATTATATGGAACAGGAATTTTACAAACCACTTGGTATGAAAACTTTTGGTTTTCTGCCTAGCACCAAAAATTTCCCAAACAAAATAGTACCGACAGAAGAAGATACAATTTATAGACACACCTTAACACAAGGCTGGGTACACGATGAAAATGCCTCTTTACTGGGTGGTATTTCTGGTAATGCAGGTTTATTTGGTACCGCAAATGATTTAGTAATTATCATGCAACTATTTGTACAAAACGGACTTTATGCCGGTAAGCGTTATATTTCCGAAAACACAATACAGGAATTTACCAAAGTTCAATACCCTAAAAATGATAACAGAAGAGGTTTGGGTTTTGACAAACCCTATTTAGAGAACAACACTTTTAAAATTGCCGACGCATACCCTGCCCCAGAAGTTAGTGCTTCTAGTTTTGGTCATAGCGGTTTTACAGGTACTTTTGTTTGGGCAGATCCAGAGCATCAATTGGTATATATTTTTCTATCTAATAGGGTGTATCCTACGAGAGATAATCGTGCTATTTACGACTTAAACATTCGTTCATCCATCCAACAAATATTTTATCAGGCATTTGATTAGGCAAAACAGCACAAACCTTAGTATTTTTATTAATATATTCGATTTTTAAAACAACCCTATGGGCTTACTACTTTTTTACGCATTCATTTCCATTTTCTTTTCATTTCTGTGTTCTATATTAGAAGCCGTTTTGTTAAGTATTACGCCAACATTCATAAATGTAAAAATGAAAGAAGGCCATGCATATGCTAAAACGCTGGAGGCACTTAAAAAAGATGTAGACCAGCCTTTAATAGCCATATTAACCATAAATACTATAGCCCATACCGTTGGCGCCATTTTGGTAGGTGTACAAGCCAAGGCCGCTTATGCCGAATTATATGGCAGCGAAACTAGCTCAATTTTAGGTATTGAGTTTACAGAAGATTTAATGGTTGGGGTGGTATCTACCATTATGACCATTCTTATTTTAGTGGCATCTGAAATCATTCCAAAAACTATTGGTGCAACGTATTGGAAACAATTGGCCAATTTTTCAACCAAAGCACTAAACATTATGGTTTTGGCACTAAAATATACAGGGTTGCTATGGCTACTTCGTTTATTTACCAAAATGGTAGGCGGTGGAAAGCACCATGGTAGTGTTTTAAGTCGTGAGGATTTTCATGCCATGACGGATATGGCACATGAAGAAGGTGTTTTTGAAAAATCAGAATCTACCATCATAAAAAACCTATTAAAGTTCGATGAAGTTCAAGTAAAAGATATTATGACCCCAAGGGCGGTAGTAAAAATTGCCTCTGAAGAAAAGACGATTGCAGATTTCTTTGAAGATAACCCTAAGCTACGATTCTCTCGTATACCTGTATATACCGAAAACATGGATAATATTACTGGTTTTGTTTTAAAGGACAATGTATTGGAAGAAATGATTAACCAAAACGGTGATATTCCGCTAAAAGAAATAAAACGAGAAATTTTAGTTACACGTAGAACTACACCCATACCAACCTTATTTGAAATTTTCATTAAAAAAAGAGAAGCCATTGCATTAGTAGTTGATGAATATGGCTCAGTAAGTGGCTTAGTAACTATGGAAGATGTAATTGAAACACTTTTGGGACTTGAAATCATGGACGAAAGTGATAACATAGAAGATCTGCAAATGCTAGCCAGAAAAAACTGGGAAAAACGTGCTAAGGCAACCGGAGTAATAGAAAAACCTACTTCACCAGACGAATAAATTATCCAAGGCATTATGGACGATATTGCATATATTAATACACCATTAGGTATTACCAAAATCGTTGGGACTACAGAAGGTATTTCTTCTATTACTGTTTTAGACACTGAAGAAAAACTAACGGATATAATTCCCGAATCTCTTGAAGATGCCGTTTACCAACTAAATGAATATTTTGAAGGTGTACGAACAGAGTTCCAGTTAGATTTAAATCCTGAAGGCACGCCGTTTCAAAAAAAGGTGTGGTTGCAGCTACAACAAATTCCGTATGGAAGAACTACCTCCTATTTAGAAGTAGCCAAATTAATAGGAGATGTAAAAGCCATTAGAGCTGCTGCATCTGCTAATGCAAGAAACCCTATCTGGATTGTTATACCTTGCCACCGAGTTATTGGTATTGACGGAGACTTAACCGGTTATGCCGGCGGATTACATAGAAAAAAGTGGTTATTGGAACATGAAAGTCCCCATAAACAGCAAAGTTTATTCTAAAATAGCAGCTTTTCCTTATCACAAAACAAACTACTTGGTTTGTTTTGTGCCTAAAACAGCTATTAAACTTGGTTTATTTTGCATTTTATCGATACAATTGCGAATGCTGGCGTTACTTTCTACACTACGCAACTCTTTTTCACCGTAAAAAACAGACTAGTTGGTTGGTTAGTTGCTTTTAAGCCAATTTTCTTAGCTACCTTCTTTAGCCCTATAAAATTTATTGTGATTATGGTTTTCCGTAATGCAATGTGCGCTATTAATTGTAGGTTTATTCTTTAGTACTATATTAGTGACCAAACTGAATAAACAATTACACATTTACATCAATATATGCTGCTATGCGTAATTGTACACTTATACTTACGTTGTGCATAATGCAGAAAATCGTGCAAACCATCAAAATTTGAGTTAATAAAGCCAAAGCTCAAACAGCACATTTGTTTTTTTTTCGACACATCTACCAACGCTTAAAAAAAATAAAAGAGCTGTTTCTTTGCCTCTGCCCTCAATCATCGCATTTCAGAAATCATTTTCAAAAGTTGATATAAAATTCGCAAATTATAATTACATTTGCTAAAAATAGGTCAACTTGACTTTAAAATAAATAAAATGGCAGGTTTCGGACAATTCATTAAAAACGAACGAGAAAAACGAGATTGGACACAAACTGAGTTTGGTAATCAAATTGGTATAAATACTAGTGCAATTTGCCGAATTGAAAATGGAACACAAAAGTTCAGTATTTCAAAACTCGAAAGACTTTCTAAAATCTTGAAAATTGACAGTCAGAAAATTAATGACTTGTTTTTTGCTGACAAATTTGCAAAAGAAGCTTTAAAATATAAATGCTCTGAATCAGTTTTTTCAGTAGCAGAAAACAACGCCACTTATTTCAGAAATACTAACGTAAAACAAGCAAAATTAAATTTTGAAAATGAATAGAAAATTAACCGCAATCGACTTATTCTCTGGATGCGGAGGATTCTCTTATGGATTCCAGCAAGCTGGATTCCACGTTATTTTAGGTGTAGATAATACAGAAATAGCTTTAAAAACATTTCAGCAAAACCATAACAATTCTAAAACACTTCTTTTAGACTTACACGAAGAAGACTCAATAGATAAAATTGTAGAATCAAAGGGAGAACATAAAGTAGATGTAATAATCGCTGGACCACCTTGTCAAGGTTTTTCTTTGACTGGAGCAAGGAATGAAAATGACGAAAGAAACACGCTTTTTAATGCTGTTTTCAAACTTGCTAAAAGAGTAAATCCAAAAGCCATAATTATTGAAAATGTTCCAGGACTACTCAATCTATACAAAGGAAAAGCAAAAAAAGAAATTATTGAATTGTGTGAAGGAATGGGATACAATTGTAATCCTAAACTTTTATACGCACCAGATTATGGAATTCCACAAATTAGAAAGCGTGTTTTTTTTGTAGCAATTAAAAAAGAACTAGGAATATTTGAATTTCCAGAAGCTACTCACAAACCAGAAGAATATATTGGATGTAAAGATGCAATTGGCGATTTACCAAATTTAGTAAGCGATTTAGGAAATGAAGAATTGTCTTATGATAAAAAAGCTTTTAGCCAATATCAAAAAACAATGCGAAATGGAAATAAGGTTTTAAAAAATCATCTTGGAACACAACATACTGAACACGTTATAAATGTTATTTCACAAGTTCCAGAAGGTGGAAATCATAAAGATTTGCCACCAGGAGTTGGGGATTCCAGAAAATTCAATGAAGCTTGGACTAGATATCATAGTAAAAGACCTTCTAAAACAATAGATACCGGTCATAGAAATCACTTCCACTATAAATGGAATAGAGTTCCAAGTGTAAGAGAAAATGCCAGATTACAATCATTTCCAGACGAGTTTATCTTTTTGGGTAATAAAACTCAACAATATAGACAAGTTGGAAATGCTGTTCCACCATTGCTAGGAAAAGTTCTTGGTACTCACCTTATAAATTATTTGAAAGATGAAGATTAATGTAATTGACTTATTCGCTGGTTGCGGTGGATTAACAGACGGATTCCTTCAGACAGGAAAGTACAATACTTTGGCAGCAGTAGATTGGGAATTCCCAACGGTTCATACTCTTAAGAAGAGATTGAGCACAAAATGGAATTATGATTTAGACCGTAATAACATATTACATTTCGACATTCAAAGAACAGACGAATTAATTAATGGTTTTGTTGATTCGAAATTTGGAAAAAGTGAAGGACTTGATAAAATCGTTGGAGACAAAAATGTTGACCTAATTGTTGGTGGACCACCTTGTCAAGCATATTCAATGGCTGGAAGAGTTAGAGATGAAAATGGTATGCAAGACGATTATCGTAACTTCCTGTTTGAGAGTTATGTAAAAATGGTTAGCCACTTTCAACCTAAAGCTTTTGTTTTTGAAAATGTAGAAGGGATTCTTTCCGCAAAACCAGGCGGAATATCTATTGTCAAAAGAGTTAGAAAAGCTTTTGAGGAAATCGGTTATGAAATAACTGAAAACTTAAGAGAAAATGCTCTGTTTGACACGTCATACTATAATGTTCCTCAAAAAAGAAAAAGAGTCATCATTTTTGGTGTGCAAAAAAGCGAAAATAGTACAAAACAAGTTCGTAGATTTTATTCACTTATGAAGGAAAAGGCAAGTTCAGAACCTATGAATTCTAAAGTTGCTTTTGAAAATTTACCTAAAATATATCCATCAAAATTAAATCCAAAACATTCGCATTCAGTAAAATTAAATGGTGTCGCTTTACCTCATAACCACGAACCAAGATTGCACAGTGAAAGAGATATTGAAATCTTTAAAATGCTAACAGAAG
>TARA_R110002051_G_scaffold105653_1_pt1 | contig 21035 bp, 27 predicted proteins | sample TARA_R110002051 | Tara Oceans TARA_R110002051 (sample SAMEA4397023) | marine metagenome | biome: Polar Biome; feature: [MES] marine water layer (ENVO:01000295) within the mesopelagic zone...; material: water (ENVO:00002006), including particulate matter (ENVO:01000060) such...
TTATGGGCTATATAGCGTGTTGTGGTGTCGTTTGCCATACACGTATAGCTTGGTTTTTAAAAGGCAAATGCACTACAACAATAGTATATAGAACATATGTTCTATATACCTCTAATATAAGATATATATAACATATGTTATATATATCTTTTATAAATTTCTAAGAATCTAGAGGGTTTTTTATTTTTTTAAAAGTTGTAGTAGCAACATGTGTATAAATTTCAGTTGTCTTGCTAGAGCTATGACCTAATAATACTTGAATTTGCCTTAAGTCTACACCAGCCTCCAATAAGTGTGTAGCAAAGCTATGCCGAAGCATGTGGGGTGTGACGGAAATTTTGATACCCGCTTTTTCTGCCGCATTCACAACTATTTTTCCAATACTTTGTCCAGAATATTGCTTGCCATACATTCCCTCAACAATATATTTTTCTGGTTTATATTGTTTGTAGTATTCTCTCAAATCCTCTAATAATGAATGTGATAGCAGTGTATAACGATCTTTATTACCTTTAGCAGCTTCTATCCGTATTAACATTCTTTTACTATCAATATCTGTAATTTTTAAATTTACTAGTTCGTTTCTGCGTATTCCTGAAGAATATAAAAGACTAACAATACACTTGTGTTTTAGGTTGTTTGTATTTGCAATGACACTAAGTACATCTTCTTTGGAAAGTACTTTAGGTAATTTCTTTTCTTTTCTAGGTCTTTCTATTTCGTAAAATCTATTTGGCATGCCAAGGACAGATTCATAATAAAATTTGATACTGTTGATGGCAGAATTTATATATGAATTGGATTTGTCAAGCTGAACTAATTTTAAAATATACTTTCTAACGTCACTTTCATTAATAGCAACTAAATCTTTAGAAATGTAATAATTAATGAATGTTTCGAAAGAAGTAACATATGTTTTTACGGTATTATTGGCATATTTTCTCAATTCTAATTTATCTAAATAGCTATCAGGACATACGCGGTAGTTAGTCGGTAGTTGCCTTTTTCTGAACCAGGTAATATCTATAGGTTCGTTAGTTTCTTTTACAGTACTTTTATCAAAAAAGTAATTGCAATTAACCCAAACAACTCCATTAAATATTTTAAATATTTGATCAAGATTATTTTGAGTGTTCAAAATATAGGCCATGTTAAAGCTGTTACTCCATTTTACATCTGGCAATTGCTTGACAAGGGCATGTATAACTTTATCAGTATTGAATTGTAAACCTATATATCTTTTTTCCTTGATCAAAAGATGTTTTAATGTAATGCTCCTGCCTTTGTCCATCGTTTTTTTATGCAAGTTAATGTATGTAAATAAATTAGCCGTACCTTATTCGAATATGATTCGTATAAAATACGTTTAAATTAAATATCATGAAGATTTATAAGGAATGTTTACATTGTGGTAAAGAATTAAATGGAAGAACCGATAAGAAGTTTTGTGACCCACAATGTAAAAGCGGATACCAATATCAAAAAGAAAAGCAAAATCCCGAACGGTTTTATAATAAGGTAGACAACCAACTGAAACTGAATAGAAAAATACTTAAGGAATTTAATAAGGGAGGCAAGGTTACCGTTAGAGCTGAAGTTTTAAACGCATTGGGGTTTAATCCCAACTTTTTTACCCACTATTGGAAAAATACTAAGGGAGATGTTTATTTATTTGTTTATGAATATGGATTTCTTAAAAAAACTGAATATGGTAAAGAGAAATATGTATTAGTTACATGGCAGGAATATATGGAAAAGGCATAAAGTTGTGATAATCCAGAACTATTTTCAAACCAATATTTCAATCGCCTTATCTAAAACTGAATTATCAAATTCCTTAAGGTAAGTTTGTGTGATACTAAGATTTTGATGTCCCATAGATTCACTAATAATATCAGTAGCCACCCCTTTTTGTTTTAGGCAATTAGCAAAACTATGTCTAGCCACGTAACTGGTTAGGGTTTTATCAATTCCACATATTTCTGCAATCTCTTTTAATTCTTTGTTATAGCGTTGAAGGGTTTTATGTTTTCTGTTTTCCAATTGTGGCGGGGTCAAGTTGTTTTTCAAAAGAATAGGAAACACATATTTAGTATCAATGGCAAACTCTTTATAATAATTCAAAATTTCTCGAACAGGGGGTAGGATTTTAATTTTAAAATTTCCCTTAGTTTTAGATCTCGTATAATATATTTTATCGTTATCAATTGCTTTCCACTCAAGTTTCATCATATCGGCAAAATTCATACCTCTAGTATAAAAACTAAATATAAAATAGTTCCTTGTATTGACATACTCTGGATATTTTACTAAGTCGAAATCTCTAATCTGAAGAATTTCTTCCATTCTAAGAGCCTTTTTCAGATTTTTCCCTTTGAGTTTTGACACCTTATAAGTTTTAAAGGGATAGTCTTGTTCTTTAGCTATTTTTCTTTCAATAGCAAAGTTATATAGCGCTCTTATAGTTCTCATTTGTACACCTATTCCTCCATCACTTCCGCCTCTTGACCTCAAGAAAGCTTCATATTTGTTTAAAAAGGATGGGGTGATGTCTTTAAAGTTAAGTCTGGTGCTTTTATGAAATAAATTTAAAGAAGCGAACACTTCTTTATTTACTCGTGCATTACCTGTTCTTCCTGCATAAATCATTTTACCAATAATCTCATCCCAAAAATAAAAAACGTTTTGTTGTACTGGATTGGACACAATTCTAAAGCGATTTTCAAAATTTTTTAGAGTGAAATCACTTTTTTCCATTTCTAAGTCAGAAAGAATTTTTAAAGCTCTATCCTTGAATTTAAGAAGTAATCTGTTATTTTGGATGCTATTTGAATTCTTAGTAGTGAAACTCCCCGTTGCTTTGTTCCACTCCATAGGAAATGCTCTGAATATTGTTTGAAAATATTTCGATTTTCGATTTTTCGATACTCTTAAAGAGATGGGATAACTACCATCAGCAAGTTTCGTTTTTCTCAATACGGTTTTTACAGTTGACATAGGCTTAGAATTAATCAGTACAACATCTGTACAACAAATTGCCTTTTAAAGGTAAATTATATGCAAATAAAAACAAAACAAAAAATCATAAATATTTGATAATGAGAACATAAGACGCTAAATATTGCTAAATGAAAACTAAAATAATCAGTCTCATAATCAGGTGGTCCTTGGTTCGAGCCCAAGTGGTCCTACAGACTATTCAGTACCAACAAATTGACCTGAAAATATAACAGCTAATATTAAAAGTATTAATACAGCTCCAACAAAATAGACTACTTTTTTTGTAATACCATCTTTTTGAAAGATATAGTTGTTTTTTTTATCATCTGAATCTTTTACAAACTCAAAATTTCCTTTTTCTTTTTCCATAATTTAAATTTTCTGTTTTATTTGTTAACAATAAAGGCATGTATAACCCCGGGAAGCCAACCGAGTAATGTTAACAATATATTAATTAATAAAGTTGTACTCAACCCGTGTTGTAATGCTACAGCAACAGGAGGGAATAGTAAATTTAATATTATTGTAAGTAACGACATGTTTTTTCTATTTATTTATGGCTAATTTAATGGTATTGTTAACTATGTAGTGATTTATATAAAAAAAATATTAACTCTTATGCATTATAGTAGTCATTGATTTTTTTTATCAGTTATACTTTTTGTAATATAGCACCGTTTTTAACAATATAAAACTATTTAAAAACGCATTACATCGATTTTTTTAAACATCTCATAGATGTTTTTTCTTAAAAAAAGCCTGATATCATTTTAATCAATCACTTTTTTTATACATTTGCGATTAAATGACAATACAAAATAAAAGAATATTTGCCTCAATCTTATTTGTATTAATAAGTTTTGTATGTGCTGCCTTTCAATTCCCAGATGAACCACCTGCTCCTTCAGGAGTACCTCCTGGTCTTCCAATTGATGGCGGTGTGTTAATGGGGGCTTTATTTGCTATACTTTATGGTGCAAAAAAAATGCTTACAAATAAAAAGTAAAATGCTTTTAAGCTCTCAATTCCAGAAGTCTGCTTACATATTTCCCTAAAACATCAAACTCCAAATTCACCACAGTGCCTTTTTTAAAGGTATTAAAATTTGTGTGCTCGTAGGTATAAGGTATGATAGCAACACTAAACGAGTCTTTTTTAGAATTAATAACAGTTAAACTCGTTCCGTTTACGGTTACCGAACCTTTCTCAATAGTTATGTTATTTAGTGCTGAGTCGTAACTAAAAGAAAATACCCAGCTTCCGTTGGCTTCTTCAATATTAGTACAAATAGCAGTTTGATCAACATGCCCTTGTACAATATGGCCGTCAAGCCTGTCTCCAAGTATCATGGCACGCTCTAAGTTTATTTTATCATTTACCTTTAATAATCCTAAACTTGATTTATCTAAAGTTTCCTTTATTGCGGTTACGGTATACTCGTTTTCGTTTATGTTCACAACTGTAAGACAAACACCATTGTGAGCAATACTTTGATCAATTTTCAATGCCTTGGTAATGGCACTATTAATGGTTATGTGAAGGTTGTCAAACTCTTCTTTTAAACCCGAAACAACTCCAATATCTTCAATAATTCCAGTAAACATATTATTATGTGTTTATTTAGTTAAATTTGCGATTCCTAATGAATATCAAAATTACAAACAAAAGTTGTTTTTTTAATGAGTAAAACTGAAAATATAGTAGTAGGAATATCAATTGGTGATTTAAATGGTATTGGCAGCGAAATTATTTTAAAAACATTCGAGGACGAAAGAATTCTAGATTTTTGCACACCTGTTATTTTCGCATCCATTAAAACAATGGGTTTTTTAAAAACCCATTTTAAATCAGAGATCAACTTTAATAGTATTAATGATTTAAATCAATTGGCAACTGGAAAGGTTAATGTTCTTAATTGTTGGAAAGAACCTGTAAAAATTGATTTTGGAAAAGCCGACACAAAAATTGGTGAATATGCTATTAAATCTTTGTTCGCAGCCACTAAGGCTTTAAAAGATGGAGCTATAGATGTATTAGTAACTGCACCAATTAACAAACACAACATACAATCTGAACGTTTTAATTTTCCTGGGCATACTGATTATTTAGCCCAAGAATTAGAAGGTGAGAGCCTCATGTTCATGGTTACTGATACCCTAAGAGTTGGCTTACTAACAGACCATGTGCCAGTAAAGGATGTGGCAGCCCACATTACTCCAGGGTTAATTGAAAGGAAAATAAATACGGTTTATAAATCGCTTCAAAAGGATTTTAGGATAAGCAAACCCAAAATAGCGGTTTTGGGTATTAATCCGCATACTGGCGATAATGGTGTTATAGGTAGTGAAGACGATGCTGTTTTAAGACCAACACTTCAAAAAATAAAAGAAGGAGGAAAACTAGTTTACGGCCCCTATGCCGCAGACAGTTTTTTTGGCTCTAACAATTACAAAAATTTTGATGCTATAATAGCTTCATATCACGACCAAGGATTGATTCCTTTTAAAACACTAGCCTTCGGACAAGGGGTAAATTATACCGCAGGACTTAATAAAGTTAGAACATCTCCAGATCATGGAACTGCTTACGAAATTGCAGGAAAAGGAACTGCCGATGAAAACTCGTTCAAAGAAGCCCTTTTCACTGCCATACAAATATTTAAAAATAGATTTGATTACGAGGAACTTACATCAAACCCATTAAAAAAAGGAGCCAGAAAATTATAAACAAAAAAATGTTTATAAGTAATGTGGCGTAAATAAAAATTTATATATTTGCAGGCTCAAAATAGATGTGATGTTGAAGCAGCTTAAAGAGTTTACAATTCCATTTGTAGGATTAAAGATAGGGAAACATCATTTTGAGTATGAAATCAAACAAGCGTTCTTTGAATATTTTGAGTATGAAGATTTTAACGATGTAAACGTTAAAGTAGATGTTATTTTAGAAAAGAAAACGACATTACTTGAGTTACACTTTAAAATTTCAGGGTTTGTAAACGTTAATTGCGATTTAACAAACGAACCCTATAATCAAGCCATTGAAAATGATTTTGATTTAGTGGTAAATTTTGGTGATGAATATAATGATGAGAATATTGATATCCTGATTATACCACATGGTACATATGAAATTAACATTCAGCAATATATATATGAGTTGATTGTTTTAGCTGTACCAATCAAGCGCTTGCATCCAGGAATTGAAGATGGAACTTTAGGTTCAGAAATACTTGAAAAATTAGAAGAATTAAGCCCCGGGCTTAAAAAAAATAAAGAAAAAGAAGAGGATATTGATCCTCGTTGGAATACATTAAAAAAACTATTAACGGATAAATAATATAAAAAATGGCACATCCTAAAAGAAAAATCTCAAAAACCAGAAGAGATAAGAGAAGAACACATTACAAAGCAACTGTGCCACAGATTGCTACTTGTCCAACTACAGGCGAGGCTCATTTATACCACAGGGCACACTGGCACGAAGGAAAGTTGTATTACAGAGGTCAAGTATTAATTGACAATTCAGAAGAAGTAGAAAACATAGCATAAATAGTATGCACGCACATTATAAAACGCTCACTTGTTGGGCGTTTTTTTTATGAACTAGAGTTTCATATCACAAAAACATTAATTTTGTGTGTTTTTAATCCAAAATTTAGTAGTTTTCCACGAAATTTGTTCGTTTTTGTTCAAATTTGAAGGTTTTTTAGTCTATTTAACTATAAAAATATGAGTAAAATCTCAGCAGCCATTACAGCTGTAGGTGCTTATGTACCAGAATATGTGTTAACCAACCAAATTCTTGAAACCATGGTTGATACGAATGACGAATGGATCACCTCGCGTACAGGTATAAAAGAACGTCGTATTCTAAAAGACGAAGGTAAAGGAACATCTTACCTTGCTATAAAAGCCGCCCAAGACTTAATTGATAAAAAGGGAATTAACCCAAAAGATATAGAATTAGTTATTGTTGCAACAGCAACACCAGATATGAAAGCTGCCTCAACTGCAGCTTTTACTGCATCTGGTATTGGTGCAACTAATGCTTTTTCGTTCGATTTAGATGCCGCTTGTTCTAGTTTTTTATTCGGAATGTCAGTAGCTGCTAAATATATTGAATCCGGAAGCTATAAGAATGTGCTTTTAATAGGTGCAGATAAAATGTCTTCGCTTGTTAATTATAAAGATCGAGCAACCTGTATTATATTTGGCGATGGTGCTGGTGCTGTTTTGTTTGAGCCTACAAATGAAGATTTAGGTTTAAAGGATGAGTATCTTAGAAGTGATGGAACAGGTAGAGAATTTTTACAGGCTACTTATGGTGGGTCATCTTTTGCCTTAACGGCAGAAGTTTTGGATAAAGGTGGCCATTATGCATTTCAAGAAGGAAAAGCAGTTTTTAAAAATGCGGTTTTTAATATGGCCGATGCGACTGTAAAAATTCTAGAAAGAAATAATTTAACAAAAGAAACTGTAGATTGGTTGGTGGCACACCAAGCCAATAAACGTATTGTTGATGCGACCGCAAAACGTATAGAATTGGAGGATGATAAAGTCATGATGAATATAGAAAAGTATGGCAATACAACATCAGCTACTTTACCTTTGCTTTTAAACGATTACGAGTCGCAACTTAAAAAAGGGGATAATTTAATTTTTGCCGCTTTTGGAGGCGGATTTAATTGGGGGTCTATTTATTTAAAATGGGCATATAATTCAGTAAACTAACCACTAACTAATTAGCAAAATTATGGATATAAAAGAGATTCAGAACTTAATTAAGTTTGTTGCCAAATCAGGAGCAAGCGAAGTTAAATTAGAAATGGATGATATTAAAATCACCATCAAAACAGGATCAGAACCAGATACAACTATTGTACATCAAGTTCCTGCTACTCAAATACCTCAGGTAACTCAAGCAGCAGCACAACCTGTAGCTTCAGAACCAGCTACTCCAGCAACAGGTTCTGCAGCACCAGCTAGCGAAGATTCAAAATACATAACTATTAAATCACCAATAATTGGTACATTTTATAGAAAACCTTCACCAGATAAACCTTTATTTGTTGAGGTAGGCCAAACTATTGCTGAGGGTGATGTGCTTTGTATTATTGAAGCTATGAAACTTTTCAATGAAATAGAATCAGAAGTTTCAGGAAAAGTAGTGAAGATATTAGTTGACGACTCTTCTCCTGTTGAGTTCGATCAACCGCTATTTTTAGTAGATCCATCATAATTTTAAGTTTAGAAGTTTAAAGTTTAACGTTTAAAATCAATTCATTTAAACACATAAACTACTAAACCATAAACTCTTAAACTAAAAAAATATGTTTAAAAAAATATTAATAGCCAATAGAGGTGAAATAGCACTACGTGTTATTAGAACCTGTAAAGAAATGGGCATTAAAACAGTAGCGGTTTACTCCACTGTTGATGCAGAAAGTTTACACGTTAAGTTTGCCGATGAAGCCGTTTGTATAGGACCACCTGCAAGTAGCGAGTCTTATTTAAAAATGTCAAATATTATAGCTGCTGCTGAAATTACCAATGCAGATGCTATTCATCCAGGATATGGGTTTTTATCAGAAAACGCAAAATTCTCAAAAATTTGTGAAGAACATGGCATAAAATTTATTGGTGCTTCTCCTGATATGATTGACAGAATGGGAGACAAAGCTAACGCTAAAGCCACTATGAAAGCCGCAGGCGTACCCTGTGTTCCAGGAAGTGAGGGTATTATTGAAACTTTTGAAGAATGTAAAAAAATAGCGAAACAAACAGGCTACCCCATTATGCTTAAAGCTTCAGCCGGTGGTGGAGGAAAAGGTATGCGCGCCGTTTGGAAAGAAGAAAAATTAAAAGACGCTTGGGATTCGGCAAGACAAGAAAGTAAAGCCGCATTTGGAAATGATGATATGTACATGGAAAAGCTTATTGAAGAGCCTCGCCATATCGAAATTCAAGTCGTTGGTGATTCTCGCGGAAAAGCCTGTCATTTGTCAGAAAGAGATTGCTCAATTCAGCGTCGTCACCAAAAATTAACGGAAGAAACGCCGTCGCCTTTCATGACGGATAAACTTCGAAATAAAATGGGATTAGCGGCAGTAAAAGCATCAGAATATATAAAGTACGAAGGAGCAGGAACCATAGAGTTTTTGGTGGATAAACACCGTAATTTCTATTTCATGGAAATGAATACGCGTATCCAAGTAGAGCATCCTATCACAGAACAAGTCATCGATTTCGATTTAATTCGTGAGCAAATTCTTGTCGCAGCAGGCGTGCCAATTTCAGGAAAAAATTATACACCAAAGTTACATTCTATCGAGTGTCGTATCAATGCTGAAGACCCGTATAATGGTTTCAGACCGTCACCTGGCGTCATCACAACATTGCACGCTCCTGGAGGTCACGGCGTTCGTTTAGACACGCATGTGTACGCAGGTTACGCGATTCCACCAAATTACGATTCCATGATTGCGAAGTTAATTACAACAGCGCAAACCAGGGAAGAGGCCATCAATAAAATGAAACGTGCCTTAGATGAATTCGTTATTGAAGGTATAAAAACTACCATTCCATTCCACAGACAACTTATGAATCACCCAGATTATTTAGCTGGTAATTACACCACTAAATTCATGGAAGATTTTGTAATGGATAAGAAAATAGAAGAATAAATATAAGCTTTTAACATCAAGTTAACATTAATATTGTTAAATTTATGATATGCTAGATTTCCCCAAGGTTAATAGAGAGAATTCAGGTTTTCAAAATAATTTTCTAAGGGCAGTAATTTTAATTATTCACTTGGAAGAGGAACTGGATTTTTCACTATACGATAAACAGATATTAGATTTTTTTTCTAACTATCCAAGAAAATCTAAAAAACCAAAGAATCTTTTGAGTTTTAGAATAAACTCTCCTTCTGGTAAAAATGTTATTTCAGAATCAAAACAGAGTTCAGTTGAATTGAAGACAATAGATGGAAAAAGAGCTGTTACTTTTTCAGCTAACGATGTTCAAATGGAAATTTCAGGAGACTCGTACACTAGTTTTGAAGATTTAGTTGAAAATGAATTATCGTGGATTAATGAAATAATTAAATTATGTAAAGTAAAAATTAAGACTTTACATTTAAAAAAGATAAATCTAATTGGATATGAAGTAACTGAAAACCAAGAACCAATTTCAATTGCTGAAAGAATTTTTAATGAAAATTTAATTTCTAACAATTCGTATATTCCTAGTAATCAAAATACATTTAAATACAAATTGGATAATCTCAGTTATTCTTATCCTGATTTTAATTTAAATGTAAAGTATGGTATAATTTCTGACAATGAAACATCTGGCAGACTTGTATTGGATATTGATGTTTTTAAAACTGAGTTTAATAAACAGTATCAAAATGAAATGATAGAGACACTAGTTTTGCTAAATAATAAAATCTTTAATGTATTTCATTGGGCATTGAATTCTGAAGCAAAAGAAATTTTAAAATCGAAAAAAAGTTTATAAAAATGAGTGAATTGGAAAATTATATTATTTCTGATGATTTAGAACTTGTAAATCAAACCAATTATAAACCTTTAAATAAGGTTTTATTGGTAGGAGCTTCTCTTATTTTAATGAATAATCCTGTATCAGCTGATAACAAGAAAAATATAAGAAAGACTAAGATTCAATTATCTTCTTGTAACAATAAATCAATAGAAAATTATATAGAAAAATCTAAAAAAATAGATTCTGAATCAGAGTATCTCATAAATAATTTCCCAACAGCTAAATACGATTTAAAGAAAAAGATTACTCAGGATATTTTGGGCTTTAAATCCTTTGATAAAAGCTGGAATGGTTATGGAGCAATACCTACTGAGATTAAATCAGCTACTAATACAATTAAATTATTATTTGAACTTTCTTATAATGATTTGAATAAAATAAACGAGTACTACCCTAATCCTCACGGTACAATTTCGATAGTTTTCAAAAATGATAGTGAAGAAATTATTGAAGCTGAAGTAGGTAATGAAGAATACTCTTTTTATGCTTCTTTTGATGGTTTAGCAACAGAATATGTAAATAATGTTTCTACAGAAAATTTTAAAAATTCTTATTTATTTAAACTTATCTCCTATTTGTAAATTTCTTGTTCCTAAAGATATATCTTTTAGTGAAAGAATAGGAAGATATTTGTTTTATCCAAGTTATATAAACAGTAAGAAAGAGGTCAAACCACTAGCATTTAAGCCTGATCCTGATACTGAAGAAGTCAGTACAAGTAGATTAAATTTTATTGGTTTGGAGTATTTTATTAAGCTGGCCTTTAGTATTAACAGGAGGAAAAATGATTTTAGAGGTTTTGCAGTTTTGACTAACAAAGAGATTGTTGATATTGAATGTAATGTCATTTATACTCCTAATAGGACTAATGCTTTTCATTCTGATATTCTAATGGGCTATATCTCAGTAAAAGGAAAACCAATGGATGGTCAATTACAAGAAAGAGCAAGGAAAATGGCTGAGAAGTGTGAATTTATAGAGTGTATTTGAAATTAATCGCGACCTATCATTATACTTTCTTATTGGGAAATAAAAAGTTGGTTAACTAACATAGATTTTACTATTGTTGGTAGCGGCATTGTTGGTCTCAATTGCGCATTACAATTAAAAGAACGCTTCCCAAAATCAAAAATTTTAATATTAGAAAAAGGGATGCTTCCCCAAGGCGCAAGTACAAAAAATGCAGGGTTTGCCTGTTTTGGAAGCCTCAGTGAAATATTAGATGATTTAAGATCGCATTCAGAAGAAGAAGTTATTCAACTTGTCAAAAAAAGGTTTGATGGATTAAAATTATTACGACAAACTCTAGGCGATACCGCCATTAATTTCCAACAATTAGGCGGTTATGAATTATTTTCAGAAGATGATAAAGACCTTTTTGAAAGCTGTTTATCAAATAAAAACACTGTAAATAAACTGCTTAAACCCATTTTTAGGGATGATGTTTTTAGTCTAAAAGACAATATCTTCAATTTTAAAAATATAAAAGAATACTATATTTTTAATCAATTTGAAGGACAAATTGACACGGGGAATATGATGGAAGCATTGCTTCAAAAAGCACAATCACAAGGCATTAAAATTTTAAATAATAGCTCTGTCGAAAGTTTTTCAGAAGACCAAAATTCAGTTAAAATAAAAACGAATCAATTTGAATTGTCTTCTTCTAAGTTATTTATCGCAACCAATGGTTTTGCCTTTCAACTTTTAAACGAACAAGTAAAACCAGCCCGTGCACAAATATTGATTACAAAACCGATTGATAATCTAAATATAAAAGGCACATTTCATTTAGAGAAAGGCTATTACTATTTCAGAAATATTGATAATCGGATTTTATTGGGAGGTGGTAGGAATTTAGATTTTAAAACCGAAGAAACCGCACAATTTGGTGAAACCGAAATCATTCAAAATAAACTTGAAGAACTTTTAAGAACAACTATTCTCCCTAACACAAAATTTGAAATAGACCACAGATGGAGTGGCATTATGGGCGTTGGCAACAAAAAAAAAGCGATAGTAAAACAATTAAGCAGCCATGTGTTTTGTGGTGTCAGACTCGGTGGAATGGGCATAGCCATTGGGAGTTTAATAGGCAAGGAATTAGTGCAACTTTTAGATTAAAATGATAAAAAAACTATTCAAATTTATTTTAAAATTATGCTTTTGGTTTTTAATAGTATCAATCTCAGTTGTATTAATTTATAAATGGGTTCCAGTTCCATTCACGCCATTGATGGCTATTCGTAGTTTTGAACAAACCAAAGAAGATCAAAAAGTTATTTGCGAACACCACTGGGTTTCTATTGATGAAATCTCAAAAAACATGCAGCTCGCGGTTATTTGTAGCGAAGATCAAAATTTCTTAAACCACAACGGTTTTGATGTTGAGGCTATTAAAAAAGCGATGGAAAACAATCAAAAAACCAGACAAATAAAAGGCGCAAGCACCATTAGTCAGCAAGTAGCAAAAAATGTATTTTTATGGCCAGATCGCAGTTGGTTACGCAAAGGCGTAGAGACGTATTTCACATTTTTAATAGAGTTGTTTTGGTCCAAAGAGCGTATTCTAGAGGTATATTTGAACAGTATTGAAATGGGAAACGGGATTTACGGTATTGAAGCCGCATCGCAATATTGGTTTAAAAAACCAGCTTCAAAATTATCAAAGTATGAAGCGGCTGCCATTGCTGCTATTTTACCAAGACCGTTAAAATATCAAGCAAACCCAGCATCTGGATATATACAGGGGAGAAAAGAATGGATAGTGCGCCAAATGGGTTATTATGGCACTTTAGATTTTAATACAAAGGATGAAAACCGTTAAAGAAACGAAGCAAAAGTTATACAAAGGATGTTTGGATTTTGTTGAAAACCGCTTTCAAACCATTCAAAATACTATCAAGGAAATTCAAGAATCATTAACCTCTGAAACTAAGAGTAGTGCTGGCGATAAACACGAAACAGGACGCGCTATGTTACAATTAGAGCGCGAAAAAGCAGGTCATCAACTTGCTGAAATTCAAAAGATAAGAGAGCATCTTTCTAAAATTAATATTGAAGCACCCTCAAAAACTGTTGGATTAGGAAGCTTGGTTTATACCACACAATCCAACTATTTTATTGCCATAAGTGCAGGCGAAATAGTTTTAGATTCAGAATCGTTTTATGCTATTTCATCAGCAACACCAATGGCACAATTATTAATTTCGAAAACTGTTGGTGACAAGATTCAGTTTAGAAATGCTACCATTACAATTACTGAAATTGTATAGAAAAAAGGTAATTTACTTCCTAAACTATAAATTGTAATGTACCTTAACAATAAAAATATTGTCAATGAAACGTTTTCTGCTATTTGTAATTTATTTTTGTTGTTTATCGACTGGTTTTTCTCAAAGTAAGTCGAGTATCGACTTCGTAATTCGAAATTTTGGAATCAATGTTGATGGCCATTTTAATACTTTTAATATAGAAACTGATTTTAATAACAAAGGTGAAATTATAGATATTAAAGGAGAAATTAAAGTCGCTTCCATCAAAACAGGTATAGAAAGTAGGGATGAACACCTTTTAAAAGCTGATTATTTTGATGCTGAAAATTATGAGTATATTATTTTAGAAAGTAAAACGATAAACAAAAAATCGGATACTATTTATGAAGTCGTTTCCAATTTAACCATCAAAGGAAAAACGAAAGAAATAAGTATTAAAGTAAACTGCGATAACATGAATAATCAATATAAAATCACATCAAACTTTGAGCTTAATCGTAGAGATTTTAATGTTGGCGGCGGAAGCTTAATAATGAGTAATACCGTGAAAATCAATGTAATTTATTATCACAATTTATAAATGACAAAGCACCATTATGATGTAATAATTATTGGCGGCGGATTAGCGGGACTTACGAGTGCTATACATCTATCCAAAGCAAATCATAGTGTATTGCTTATTGAAAAAAATGAGTACCCAAAACATAAAGTTTGTGGCGAGTATGTGTCTAATGAAGTATTGCCGTATTTAGATTTTTTAGGATTTAATCCTTTTGAATTTGGTGCAAAACGTATTTCGAAATTTCAATTAACGACGCATAACAATAAAAATATTGAAGCGGAACTTCCGTTGGGCGGATTTGGAATAAGTCGTTATGAATTTGATTTTCAGCTCTATCAATTAGCTATTAAAAATGGTGTTGAAGTACTTCAAGATAGTGTAATTAATGTTGAATTTGAAGCGGATACGTTTCAGATAGAAACCAAATCAAATAGCGCTTTAAAATCTAAAATTGTTATTGGGGCTTACGGGAAACGTTCTAATATTGATGTGCAATTGCAACGGAAATTCATTGAGAAAAAATCACCTTATTTAGGGGTGAAAATTCATGTTTCAGGCGACTTTCCAGATAATAAAGTGGCACTTCACAATTTTAAAGGTGGGTATTGTGGGGTTTCTAAAGTAGAAAACAATCATATTAATTTATGCTATATCACTAATTATGGTGCTTTTAAAACGTATAAAGATATTGAGGCTTTTCAAGAAGAAGTTCTATTTAAAAACAAGGCTTTAAAAGCTATTTTTAAGAACTCACAACCGCAATTTGAAAAACCTTTGACCATTAGTCAAATTTCATTTCAAACTAAAAGTCCTGTGGAAAATCATATTATCATGTGCGGCGATACGGCAGGCATGATTCACCCTTTGTGCGGCAATGGAATGGGTATGGCCATTAGAAGTGCGCAATTAGGGTCTGAACTCATAATTGATTATCTTCAAGGAAAAATTGAGTCGCGCGCAGCATTAGAAAGTGAATACACCAAACAGTGGAAAAAAACTTTTAATTTTAGGTTAAAGGTAGGTCACGCTATCGCCTATTTGTTCAGAAAAGATTGGTTAGCGCCAAAATTACTGATGCTTTTAAGGTGCTTTCCATTTTTAATTCCGCTGATTGTTAAAATGACTCACGGCAAACCCATGGCAGTGAAATGAGCTTATTTTTGGATACCACACATAGAAGCAACGACACCGAGATTATGGATGATTTCTCCATGAAAGGCGATTTGCTGCGCGATACTTTAGATAAACTGGGCAACATTAATAAGTGGCTTGGAGGCAATCGGGTTACTATAAATGGTATTAAAGCGTTATTAAAAGAGCAACCAAAAGATAAAACCTACACCATATTGGATTTGGGTTGCGGGCACGGAAATATCTTGAGATTGGTCGCGGATTTTGGAAGAAAAAATAATTATAATTTGAAGCTAATTGGTGTAGATGCAAACCAAGATGCGATTGATTATGCCGACGAATTATCTGTAAATTATCCTGAATTGTATTTTAGAAATGAAGATGTGTTTTCAGAAGCTTTCCAGGAGTTGGATTACGATATCGTTTTAACAACGCTTTTTTTACATCATTTTAAACACGAAGATATTAAAAAGCTTTTAGCTGCATTTTCAAATAAAGCCACTTTAGGAATTGTGGTTAACGATTTACAAAGAAGTGAAATAGCCTATGGATTATTTAAGTTATTGGGTTTAACAATATCTAATAAGATGATTAAAGAAGACGGGTTAACGTCTATATTACGGGCGTTCAAAAAAGAAGATTTAATAAAGATTTCGAAAGAATTAAACCTCAAATCAAAAATTCATTGGAAATGGGCATTTCGCTACCAATGGCTTATTTTGAGTTAGGAGTTAGGAGTTAGAAGTTAGAAGTTAGGAGTTAGGAGTTAGAAGATAGAAGTTGAGTGGGTGTCCCCTTGAGGGTTATCGAAATGAAAATATATTTTCATTGAAGATACCTAGCGAAGCGTATTAGGGGTGTTTTTTTTCAAACATTCCAGTTTTTAAGGAAAATAAACATGGCAGTAAAAATAACAGCAGTTGCAAAACAGCTCCCAAAATATACTAGGGAAACCAAGGATATTTTACCCTACGTTGAGCTTTGGTTAAATGGACAAGAAGAACGCTTTAAAAGAAAAGTGCTCAAGATTTTTGAGAATGCTGCGGTAGATAAACGGTATTCAATCATGAGTCCCGAGGCCGTTTTTCTTAAAACATCTTTTGAAGAAAAAAATGATATTTATGTAAGAGAATGTGTTGAACTTTCTGAAAAATGTTTGAATAAAGTTTTAAATAAAGCCGACTTAAAACCAACGGATATAGATTATATTATTACCGTAAGTTGCACGGGTATTATGATTCCATCCTTAGATGCGTATCTCATCAATAGCTTAAGGATGAAACAAGATATTGTACGTTTGCCTGTAACCGAAATGGGTTGTGCCGCAGGTGTATCAGGTATTTTATATGCTAAGAATTTTTTAAAAGCAAACCCCAATAAACGCGCTGTTGTTATTGCAGTAGAATCGCCAACTGCTACGTTTCAATTAGAAGATTATTCTATGGTAAATGTGGTTAGCGCCGCTATTTTTGGTGATGGATGCGCCAGTGTTATTTTATCCTCTTACGAAGATGAAGTTGGTCCAGAAATTAAAGATGAAGACATGTATCACTTTTTTGATGCCACACACATGATGGGTTTTAAACTCAGAAATACGGGGTTACAAATGGTTTTAGATCAAACGGTGCCGCAAACTATTGCAGACCATTTTCCTAAAATTATTCATCCGTTTTTAGAAAAGAATAACTTAACTATTGAAGCTATTAATCATTTGGTGTTTCACCCGGGAGGGAAAAAAATTGTACAAACTGTTGAAGATTTATTTGGAGCATTAGGCAAAAATATAGACGACACAAAAGAAGTTTTAAGATTGTATGGAAATATGAGTAGTGCAACGGTTTTATATGTTTTGGAACGTTTTATGGATCGAGATATTCCCAAAGGCGATAAAGGGATTATGTTAAGTTTCGGACCAGGTTTTTCGGCACAACGTATTTTATTGGAATGGTGACAAAAAACATTTTGTCATGCTGAACGTGTTTCAGCATCCCATAATATAAAGAGATATGAATAAAGAATTTCAAGATCATAATGTCACGCTGAGCGCAGTCAAAGTGTCTTTAGTAAAATAATTGATATAAATGAATAGAGAATTTGAACATAAAAATTATTGGGGAATCATTCTTGGCGGCAGTAGCGGTTTGGGTTTGGCAACTGCAAAAAAATTGGCAAAACATGGAATGAATATTTGTATCATTCACCGAAATCCAAGAATGCAAGAAGATGCTATCAAATCAGAATTTGAAACAATAAAAGCTGAAGGTATTCAATTCAAATCGTTTAATACGGATGCTTTCAATATCGAAAAACGAAATACAGTCATTGAAGAATTAAAAGCTTTTTTAGGTGAAAAAGGTACTATAAGAACTTTGGTGCATAGTGTGGCAAAAGGCAATTTGAAACCTATGATTTCAAAAGATAAACCCGTATTAAAAAATGACGATTTTGCTTTAACCATAAACACCATGGCGATTAGTTTATACGATTGGACTAAATCAATTTTCGAAGCCAATTTATTTGCCAAAGATGCCCGAATTATAAGTTTTACGAGTGAAGGTAACACCAAAGCTTGGGAAAATTATGCTGCTGTTTCTGCTGCTAAAGTTGCTTTGGAAGCCATTACCAGAAATATAGCTTTAGAATTTGCTCCTTTTGGAATTAAAGCGAACTGCATACAGGCAGGTGTTACCGATACGGCTTCTTTGCGACTGATACCTGGCAGTGAAAAGATTATTGAGCATACTTTAAAACGAAATCCAAATAAGCGCTTAACGTTGCCAGAAGATGTGGCGAATGCCGTTTATTTATTAAGTAAAGATGAAGCCTCTTGGATTACAGGGACTATAATTCCTGTGGATGGTGGAGAGCATTTGAGATAATCAATAGACCTCACAAGTTTTTAAAACCTGTGAGGTCTAAAATTTGAAATAGAAAAATGAAATACGAGCCTTTAGTATCAGATAGTTTTTTCCATATTTATAATTGTGGAAATAATAAAGAGGATATTTTTAAAGAAGAAAAAAATTACAATTATTTTCTTTTATTATTAAAGCATCATATTTTACCAACTTGCGATATTTTAGCATATTGTCTTTTAAAAAATCATTTTCATTTATTGGTAAAAACGAAGGAGAATTTAAATAGCAAAGAAATATCACAATCATTTTCAAACTTCTTTAACTCATACTCCAAAGGCATTAATAAAGCTTATCAAAGAAGTGGCAGTTTGTTTAAGGATAGATTTTCACGAATAAAAGTAAATAGCGAAGCTTATTTAAAAGACTTAATTATATATATTCATTTAAATCCAAAACATCACGGATTTACAAATAATTTTAAATCTTATAAGTATGCATCATATCATACCATTTTATCTCAAAAGCCAACAGATTTAGAAAGAGATTATGTTTTAGACTTATTTGGTGAAAGAGAAAATTTTATTTTTATTCATGAAACAAAGCAAATTAATATTAACGAACAACTATTATTGGAATAAAGCGTATTGCAGACCTCACAGGTTTTCAAAACCTGTGAGGTCTAATTAAGAAAAGGTAAATGGAATCAAAAAAAATCATAAAACTTTTACCCTATCAAAAACCATTTTTGTTTGTAGAAGGTATTGATTCTATTTCGGAAAATGGTGTAACTGGACATTACACATTTAAAGAAGATGAATCATTTTACAAAGGCCATTTTAAAAATAACCCCATAACACCAGGCGTTATTTTAACGGAATGTATGGCGCAAATTGGTCTGGTTTGTCTGGGGGTTTATTTGCTTAGAAATGAATTAAATGAAACAGCGAAACCCCAAATTGCCTTAACTTCTCATCAAATCGATTTTTATCTACCTGTGTTACCACATGAAAAAGTAACCGTGGTTTCCGAAAAAGAAGTCTTTCGTTTTAATAAATTGAAATGTAAAGTGAAATTATTTAATGAAAAAAAGGAACTGGTAGCGAGAGGTTTAATTGCTGGAATGATTGTAATAAAATAACACAAACCTCACAGTTTTAAAAACTGTGAGGTTTCATCAAATATATGGACAAAAAAAGAGTCGTTATTACAGGATTAGGAGTTGTAGCACCAAACGGTGTTGGCGTGCCTGATTTTACAAACGCACTAAAAAACGGTACATCGGGCATTACATTCCATCAAAAATTAAAGGATTTAAATTTTTCTTGCCAAATAGGCGGTGTTCCAGAAATTTCAAATGCATTAAGATCCAAATATTTTACCGATTTACAACTTAGAGGGTTTAACAGTTCAGGAATTTTATACGGTTGTATTGCTGGTATTGATGCCTGGAAAGATGCAGGTTTCAGTTTTGACGATGAAAGCACTTTAGATTATGATACAGGACTTATTTTTGGCACAGGAACATCTGGAGTAGAAAAATTTCGAGAGGCCATTTATAATTTAGATAAAGGCGATGTTAGACGTCTGGGAAGCACCGTAATTTTACAAACTATGGCGAGTGGCGTTAGTGCGTATCTGGGCGGTATGTTGGGACTTGGCAACCAAGTTTCCACAAATTCTTCAGCGTGTACAACAGGAACAGAAGCACTACTTATGGGATTTGATCGCATACAAAACGGAAATGCAAAACGCATGTTAGTTGGTAGTTGTAGCGACCACGGTCCCTATGTTTGGGGCGGTTTTGATGCCATGCGTGTTTTAACTTATAAACATAATGATAATCCAGAAACGGGTTCAAGACCTATGAGTGCAACAGCATCTGGTTTTGTGCCAGGAAGCGGCGCAGGAGCTTTGGTTTTGGAGTCTTTAGAAAGCGCATTAGAAAGAGGTGCAAACATTTATGCTGAGGTTTTAGGAGGTGAAGTTAATTCTGGTGGGCAGCGCCAAGGCGGAACCTTAACAGCTCCAAACCCTGAAGCGGTGCAACGGTGTATTAAAAATGCCATTGAAAATTCTAACATACAACCTGATGCCATTGAACTGATAAACGGCCATCTTACCGCAACATCAAAAGACGGATTAGAGATAGAAAATTGGAGTAAAGCTTTAAATAGAGAAGGAAACGATTTTCCATATATAAATTCTACTAAATCCTTGATTGGTCATTGTCTGGCTGCTGCAGGAGCTATTGAGTGTGTGGCAAGCGTGATCCAATTAAAAGAACAATTTATTGCACCAAATATCAATTGCGAGGATTTAAATCCAGAGATTAGTGAAGTGGTAGCTTCAGAAAAAATTCCAAACAAGAAAATAGATGTAAAATTCAATATTATCGCAAAAGCGAGCTTTGGTTTCGGTGATGTTAATGCCTGTATAATATTTAAAAAGTTTATTCGTTAAAAACACCCCTAAAGCATCCTCAAGGAGGCATCCTACTCGGTTTAATATTAAGATTGTCCCCTTGAGGGGACTTTAGGGGTGTAAAATAATATTATTAACAATTAAAACTCATCTTAACACTTATATTTTTGAAACCTCACAGGTGGGGTGTCAAATTTGTGCGTATTCATAAAAAATC
>TARA_R110002051_G_scaffold234056_5_pt1 | contig 21019 bp, 19 predicted proteins | sample TARA_R110002051 | Tara Oceans TARA_R110002051 (sample SAMEA4397023) | marine metagenome | biome: Polar Biome; feature: [MES] marine water layer (ENVO:01000295) within the mesopelagic zone...; material: water (ENVO:00002006), including particulate matter (ENVO:01000060) such...
GATTTTAATATTCTTATCCTTTTTTCAGTCCTGTTCTCAAACAGTACCTAAGGTAACTACAGAAGCCTTTTCTAAAAAGTTTTTGGGCGCAAAAGATGTTATTTGGCAATTAGGACCAAACAAAGATTGGGTGGCTACTTTTTATATGGAAAAGTTTAATTATATGACTGCTTATTATACGTCAGAAGGAGAATTCGAGGCATTTGAAATAGAAGTTAATGGTGAAGATATTCCTAAAAGTTTGGTGCAAAAAGTTTTTCTAAAATACCCTTCGGCAACAATTTACAGTGTATTCGAAAAAAATACACTTCACGATACAAAATACATTTTTGAAATTATTGATAATGGGAATCTCTTTGGGTTACTTTTTAAAGAAAATGGAAAAATTAATATAATTCCTAAAGATGACTATCGCTTTCAAACAAGAGTAAAAATTGAAAACGATTAAAGCTTAGATAAACTACAAAACACTATTCAACCAAACAATTAAATAATGGAAATTTTTAAAAACAATACCCTTGTTTTACAACTTTTAGTATATGCTGGAATACTGCTTTTTTTCTGGATTTTAGAGTTAATCTTCTCTAATCAAAAATTTTCAAAAAAGTTATTTCATACATTGGTTAACGGTAAATTTCTTTTTTTGGTGGTGCCGGTACAAATAATATTGTCGTTAGTAGTATTTTTAGCGGCAAGTTGGACGGAAACTTCTCAATGGGGTCTAATGCATTTAACCTCACTTTCCACAAATTCCTTTTTATTTTATATTCTTTCTTTTATTGCCTTAGACTTTTTGGACTACATGTACCACTTTATGATGCATAAGACCCCTTTGTTTTGGCGCTTTCATCAAGTGCACCATAGTGATATGGATGTAGATATTACTACTACAATACGCGAACATCCAGGTGAGACCTTTATACGCGTATCTTATTCAATTTTAGCAGTCATGCTTGTAGGTGCAAGCCCAGGGGTGCTAATCTTCAAACAGTTTGTGCAAAGTTTTTCTAATTTGGCAGCACATTCTAATGTAAAACTACCGAAAAAAATAAATAAAATAGTTTCCCTCGTATTTGTAACGCCTAATACGCACCATGTGCATCACCATTTTCAATTGCCTTATACCGATAGTAATTATGGCGATGTACTGACCATTTGGGATCGTTTGTTTTCAACTTTTACAACGTTAGAAAATTCAGAAATTGTTCATGGGGTTGATACAAATATGAATCAAAAACTGAATCTAAATTTTAAAGATTTAATTTATAGACCCTTTACCGATAACACTGAAAAAATCTCTAGCCCGAAATTAAGTACCCTTAAAAAAGTTTTTAATAATATTTTACCGATTCTTCTATTGGTATTGCCATTTATGAGTGTTGAAGCCCAAACAACTGTAAAAGGAAAGATTCTAGATGAGAATAAGGAACCCATTGCCTATGTTGACATTATATTCCCTGGCACTACAGAAGGAACCATATCAGACGAAAACGGATTTTTCACTTTGGAATCTACTTCAACTCACGATGCTATTACTATGTCATATTTAGGTTTTGCAACAAAGACCATTCCTTTATCGAAATCAACCAATACTGATTTAGAGATTGTCTTGACCGAAGAGGCTACTGCATTAAATGAAATTGTACTTGTTGGCCAACCAATAAAACGGTTGCGAAAAAAAGAGAATCCAGCTTATAGGATTATGGAACAAATATGGGAAAACAAAAAAACTAACGGATTACGTTTATATAAATCTTACGAATATGATAAATACTCGACATTAGAACTAGGTATGGACAATATGGATAGCACATTTTTAAGAAAAGCCTTAAAAGATGATTATTCACATATTGCAGAAAAGATGACAAAAAATAGCGACAACGGTACTTTTTATGTTCCCCTCGAACTCATTGAAAAAACAGATAATGTATACGGAAATACAGTTTTAAACGTAGAAAGAATTGATATAGAAGGAAGACGTAAAATAGGTTTGGAGCAAGAAGGAAAAATATTCGATAGAATATCCAAAACCTTTCGAGACGTGGATGTGTATCAAAACAATATAGAAATTTTAGGTAAAACGTTTATAAGCCCTATTTCTAAAGAGGGTTTTGCAAGCTATGATTATGTTTTGGCCGATAGTACTATAGTGGATAATAATAAGCTCTACAATATTTATTTTTTTCCACGACAAAATGGAGATTTTGCCTTTAAGGGTAATTTTACTGTAGCCAATAGTTCATTTGCCATAACTAAAATAGACATGGCAACTTTAAATGAAATGAACATGAACTTTGTCCGTAATTTCCAAATTTCAAAGTCCTATACCATTGAAAACGACAGTGTCTACTTACCGGAAAGTAATATTTACAAAGGAGATTTTACCTTTTTAACAAAAGACGAAGAAGAAAAAGGACTATACGTTGTACAAAATGAGAAATTTGATGGCTATACTTTCAATGTAGAAAGATTGCCTCAATTTTATAACGAACAAAAAAATCAAGAAACTGCAGAACAATATGATCAAGCTGATGATTATTGGGAAGCTAAGCAAAATTTTGAAGCCCAAAGCACCTATGAAATTGTAGATAGGGTAATGGATAGTAAGAAAATAAAACTTGTTACGGGAGCTATTTATACACTTTCTGACGGGTATCTAAATATTGGAAATAATCTTCAGCTAGGAAGTATTTGGGCCACAACAGCACAAAATGATATAGAAGGGTTGCGAACAAGAATGGGGTTTAGAACTTATAAAACGGAAAATGATAGGATACGATTTGAAGGATTTGGAGCCTATGGTTTTAAGGATAAAAAATTTAAATATGGTCTTGAAACAAGGATTTTAGCTGTGCAGAACCCAAGATTTACTATAAGTGCCGCCTATTTGAACGACAACGAACAAATGGGGCTAACACGTTTCAACGAAACACATTTACTGCCGGTCGCCGATCAGGGATCTAAAGCACTTTTTAATAGAGGTGATAATTTCTTTCTTTCCCGAATAAAAAAAGGTATGTTTAGATATGATTTAGAGCTGATAAAGAATTTAAATATTGGCATGGTTTGGAGTCATAATGAAATTGTTTCAGCTGATCCAAGTAAATTTTCATTAGATTATTTAGATAGTAAAACTGGGCTTGTACAATCTAAAACTACTGACTTTACAATAGACTATTACATTAATTATTCTCCAGGAAAAGAAGTGACCGGGTTTGGCGTAGATCAAGCGGTTGGAATAAAGCTACACCCTACCTTTATGTTAAACTATCGGAGAGGGACAAAAGGGGTCTTTAATAGCGGTTTTGATTATAATAGAATTCAAGCGCTGTATAACCAACCCATAGCATTAGGTAGGTTTGGTGTATTTGATGCTACTTTTGGTGTAGGTAAAACTTTTGAAGCTGTTCCGCTTTCTTTAATGACCTCCGTGTCAGCAAATCAGACCTATTTCTTATTACCAAATACTTTTGCCTTGTTAGATTATTATGAGTTTGTGGCAGATACGTATTTCGAAAGCCATTTCGAACATCATTTTAATGGTTATTTATTGAACAGGGTGCCATTAATTAAAAAATTAAACTTAAGAAGTTTGTTAACTTTCAGAACGTTCTATGGTACCGTTTCCGAACAAAGTAAATCAATTAACCAATCAAATATTATATATACAACACCAGCTAAGCCCTATATAGAATATGGCTTTGGTATAGAAAATATTGGTTTCGGTAATGTTCGCCCTTTTCGAGTTGATTTTATGTGGCGTAATGATTTTCAAAATTTTAATGGATCAGTTAATCCAAAGTTTGGGGTTCGTTTAGGTATAAAAACTAAATTTTAATTTTACGCTATCTATGTTCTATTTCTGAATTTTATTTTCTTGCAAAACCATTTCAAAATCAATAAGCGTATTTTTTACCAAATTATAGTTTAGTAGTCCGTTTTTATATTCGTAAGTATCCTTATGACTACTCTTAGGGTCAATCAAAAAGAAATGATTTGGCTTTTGATAAGTTATGGTTTTAAAGTAGCCTTCTACTTCCTCAAAGATTTTTTCACCTTCCTTAGGAGTGTAGAAATATAGCATAATAGTACTTGCAGTAATAGGCTCGTCTATTTTACTTGTTTCGCCATCGTGAGTAAATAAATATCCCTTTTCGATTTTAATTACTTTAGCTTCTTCCTTTAATTTATCATTCTTGAAGAACTTATAGGTACTTTCCGTTAAAATACCATCTTCAAAAATGGTTTTCATTCTTGTTTTAATTGTCGTTGTGCCTATTAAATTTACCTCGGTATCACTGTCTGATGTGTATACTACTTTATTGCCTTTCTCTGTTTTTGTTGCCGTAACAAACCCTAAAGTTTTCCCTCCTATTATAATGTCATATGTCAACGTTGTGGTCTGTGCATTGCCAAATAGGAATGAGCAAATACAGCTAATAGTTAAAAATTTTTTCATTTTATAATGCTTTTATGTTAAAGGGAAGTGCCTTAAAGTTGTTATGTTCTATTCATTAAAATTCTGATAAGACTTTTTGTTTCACATAAAACAGTTTTTGGTTTAAAATTGTTTAATACTATGTTTTTATCAGTTGTACTATTGATAAAAGTAAGATTAACTTTCTTTTTAAGTATTGCCCGTATCAGCTCATATTCGAAGATATCGCTATTGGTTTTTGTTTTCATAAGTATTTTTACTCCAACGGTATTTAACTCTTTTAATCCGTTTAAGGTCTCTACTTTTCCACATACCAAAGCTTCGGAGTTTATAACTGCTAAACATTGAGAAATAATTCTTCTTGTAAAGGGAAGTGATTTATAGTAGTTATTTGAACTTCGACTAACAACAATGTCAGTATTTGTATTACTTAATACACTAAACATATCGTATACTATTTTTTTTCCAAAAGGAAAATCCCAATCAGAATATATGTAATAATTAGATTCTGCAAAAAGAATCCCGGAGCGTATCGCAAATCCTTTGCCTCTATTTTTATGTGGTTTACCGTCTCTAAGTCTGGAAATCTATTCTTAAGTCTTTTCGCTTTTTGGAGTATACAAAAACTAGTGCCATCATTTACCAGAATGACCTTTACCATAAGATGTTTAAATAACTCAAATATTTCATCAAGGTTTTTCTCTAATTCTAGGTCCCAAGAATCGTTAGGATTATAAATAGGTAAAATTATCGTTACATCTACTTTTTTATCTTCAAATGGCTTCTTTAGATCATGAAAATTAGTGTACATTTTTTATAATTTAGTTACTAAATAAATGCAATCGGTTCTGATTTTTGAAGCATTTATAAATGGCACTTTTGTAATCCAATCTGGATATAGCGCGTATACTTTTTTTAAGGAATAACCCGGTATGGAATCTGAAAAAGATAATCCTCGGTGGACATACAAGCAGCTAGTTATATCTTTTTTAAACATAAAATCAACTATTTCTTTGTCATTGGTTATCGAGAATGACCTTATATTTTTGGGCCTGTAAAAAGAAGTTTGAAGCTCACCCGTGATCTTATAGTAATCTCTATTAGTGGTTAAAATTGTCCGACTGCCCTCATTGATATGTTCGTAAAGGTATTTTTGATAAAGCACAGTACCGTTCGCAGGTTTTAATGCCATATAAATCATAACAATAGTATTGAGCACTATGGCGACTTTAAAAAAACGCATCTGGTATTTTTTAATATTCCTTTCTTTAAAATATGATGCTAGACCATATGTAGTGAGAAAAATAATTAGATATTGGACTGGGAGAAAAAAGCGAACCTCTTTATGTCCAATAAAGCAGTGAACAAGAATATAAGGTACCAAGGCCCAGACGATAATATTATTTTTTAGTTCGCGAATTGCCGAAAAAAAGAATAGGGGAAGTACAAGACTAATTGGCGGTATAGTCGCCATTAAAAAGGCCAATACATAGTAATAAAAAGGTGCTGTACCGAATTCGGATGCTTTACCACCCGCCAAATTGCCTATAATAAAGTTATAAGGGGTAAAGGCAAACTCGTTATAGAACAAAGAATCTAGGTATACACCGAAAATTATAACGAGTAGAAAGGATGGTAAAAGAGGAAACAGTCTAAAAAGATTCTTTTTTTCATTGAAATACAACCAAGCAAAGATTCCTAAAACGGCCAACCCCATCTGTGCTTTTATGATAACGGAGATTCCCAAAAAGATACCGATAAAGATGGTATGAGGCACACTTCTCAAATTATTCAATATCAAGTATAGTGCTGACAACAGAAAAATGGCCGCATAACTTTCTGAAGAGAACCTAACACTAATGAAAGGTACATACCAAAGAAAAAAAGAACAACAACTGAAAAGTATTGCCCATCGCTGTTCGGTAAAAAATCTTGCAACCACCACTTTGTTTAATTTCACAGTTGTCAGCCACAAAAGAAATGCGGTCATTATTCTCAAAAATATCGTAATCGTAAATGGGTTGGCAATTTGGATTTTATTAAAAAACCAAACAATACCAACTACAAACCATGGTTGAATGGTAGGTCGCATTTTAGCATCAAATTCCCAAGGTAGGTCTTCGGCATCTATTTGGCCCAGCTTATATTGGGCAAACTCTAGTATTTGATAATGTTCGTCCGATTTATAGTGACCGATGCTATAAATTGCGGTAATAAAAAACACTAGAAAGGCGATATAGTTGATTTTGTCGTGAATAGATATGGTTTCAATCTTATCTATCAAAGAAAAGGACCTATTCATTTTCTGGCGTATTAACATCTTTTATCAGTTTCCCATTAACGTCAAGATAGATTTGCTTTTCGTTCACAAAAAATATTTTATAATGCCCACTTGCTTCCAGTTGTACTTTAGAAACCGGGGTATTTAAATAATTGGTAAGTAAGTATTTTTGAACTTCTGGAGGGGTTGTTTTTAAATCAACTACAGTCCCATGGTCATCACCATTGTTATTTTCATCTGTTGACAAGTAACTACCATTGGCATCAAAGTATATCTCTAAACCATTGCTCAGATCAATATCAATACGGTCATTCGCTCTTTTTCGTGCTTGTGTAATCGATAATTGAGGATATGAGATACTTATTTGGTCTACAATTAATTGAGGTAGCTCATTTGTGGATATAATTGTGCCACCTTCGTTATCCCCGGTGTCCGAACCGTAAGCATTACCTGTATCCAAAAAGCTCCCTGAACTATTAAAATATATTTCAGTACCGTTATCTAGGGTTACTTCATAATCACCATATTCCTCCAAAGAGACTTCCATTACCGCATAAGAATCATAATGGGATACCAGATAATCCAGTGCAACCGACGGTAACATTGCAGGATTGATTTTTGAAGTGACTAGCGGTTCCTCCATATCATTAATACTTTCCAATATGGCTTCCCCACCGTACCTAAGTTCTTTGCCTACTCCCAAAAATTTTTCATTTTTATCAAAAATAATGGTGCTACCATCGCTTAACACTATTTCGTACTGACCGTTATTTTCTAGTTCTGCTGTTGTAATATTTCTCTCAGGATAATATCCATGAATTCTTTTTTGAATTTTTGAGGGAAGAGAATTTAGTTTTATCGATAAATCTCCAAAACTTGAAGTCGTGTCATCATCTATTCCGAGAAAACTACCATCTGAATCAAAAACCAGTTGCAATTTGTTATCCAGTTCCAATTCAAAGTTTCCATTATTCTCAATTTTAGAGGTAATAACTATTGCTGTTGAATAGTTCACGAGAACATATTCAAAAATAGGCTTTGGTAATTTTTCCTCAGGTATTCGGATATCTGATTTTGCGATTCTTCTCTGTTTCAAGTTTTTTATGTTGCCAGAGTTTTCATATTTACAGGCATGTAATAGTCCGAACGTAATTATGGATATAAGAAAGTATTTGATATTTTTCAAAGCTGTTCGTTTTTGTTTGGGAAAGTTTTTGTTTTTCATACTTTATAGTGCCAAACTTAAACGGACAATCTAAAGATGGACTTAAGCAAATCTGAAGTTTTCTTTAGATTTGGTCATTAATTGATTTGCCCAGGATTCGATCCGAACGTAAAAAGCCCCCTGTCTACCAGAGGGCTTCCTTATAAAGGGTAAATTGAATATGTGGCTTAGCAATATTGAATTAGTCGCCATCTTCACTTCCTACATTTTCAGTTTTCACAAAACTGCCATTAGCATCAAAAATAACCTCGATCCCAGTGTTCAGCTCTACCTCAAACCCGCCATCGGCCATTGAACGTGCCTCAACGATAGTCGCATCGGGGTAGGCAGTCGACAGATAATCCTTGACCAACTGCGGTAAGGTAGCCGCATCGATGACCGTGCCGTCTTCATGCTGGTCGCCATTTTGACCTTCACCTCCGTTTTCTCCGTTATCAGTATTCAGGAATGCGCCGGCGGAATCAAAGTAAACTTCGACCCCATTGTTCAAGGTAACCTCATAATTGCCATTGTTTTCCTTTTCGGCCTTTGTGATTGTCTGACCGGTATAATTTGCGGCCAAATAATCTTTTGCGGCCTGTGGCAAGGTTGCGGCATCGATGACAGTACCGTCGTTGCTATCATTACCGCCTTGACCGTCGTTCTCCGTTTCAGTACCACCATCGTCGTTACCATCGCCATCTTCGACTCCGATACCTAAAAAGGCACCATTTCCATCGAAAACAAGGGTACTGCCATCGCTTAAATTAACCTCATAGTGTCCGTTGTTTTCCATAGCGGCAATGGTAATCGTCAACCCTGTATGATTTGTGGCCACGTAATCGGTAATCGTTTGGGGCAACGCCGAAGGATCAACGACCGTGTCGCCAAAATCGCTATTGGTATCATCATCGATACCTAAGAAAGCACCGTCCGCACCAAAAATTAGTTCCATGCCATCACTTAAAGTGACCTCGAAATTTCCATTGTTCTCTATTTCCGATTTTGCAATGGTGGTATTCGGATGATTCTCGGTCACATAATCTAGCACTACTTGCGGTAGTGTCGTTGTGGTAACCGTTTTATCCGCTAGAGCGGTCGTTCCGGCCAAAGCGGTCGGCTGCACAAATGAATTGTCCACTAGCAATGGGTCTGTCGCGGTATCCTTGCTACAAGAGCTGAGACCGGCTATCGCCAAAACCGTTAAAATCGATAAACTTTTTATTGTTTTCATATTACTTTGTTTTAAAATTAGAAATTGTTCAACTGTTAAGAATGGATGTCCCGAGGACATCGGGGGCTTTAGTTTTGCTTCATAGGCTAAAGAGATTGTTTCGGGGTTACAAATCATAAATCCGTTTTGAAGTAAAAGTATTGCCATAAATATTTTTTCCAATTGATAATACACTGACCACGCTACTTTCGAAAGTGCAGTTTTTCAAATTATTGACAAATCAACGACACGATTCTAAGGCAATCCTCAAGGAAATCTAAAGCACGGTTTAAAATCAAGGGGCAAACAACACACAAGGAATCTATAGTAGTCAGATATCCAGTGGTTTATAGTTTTTTGGCACCAGACTTAATACAAAATACACCTTGACATAACTTTAACTTTCCTTTAGATTTCGAACCTACTTTTGACTTCAAATAACTACAATGAAGTCTAAATTGTTCCCGAAGCGTTTTGCTTTACTAAAAGCATTTATAATACTTTTTCTATCAATATCCTTCCTGGTCAGAGTCAGTTTTATGGTTTGGGATTTTGGGGAAGTTGATACGGGAGTTTTTAGCCTTTCACAGACATTGGTAGTGGGTTTTCTTTTTGATATCGGAACCATTTCTTTTTTTACAATTCCCTATTTGATATATCTGTTGTTGGTGCCCGCAAAATGGTACGGTTCTATAGTAGATAGAATTATCACATCTTTTGGCTTTTTCTTAGGTGTTCTGATTATCTACTTTTCCTTTTTCGGCGAGTTTACCTTCTGGGATGAGTTCCAGAGAAGGTACAACTTTATAGCTGTAGACTATTTGATTTATACCTATGAGGTGGTACAGAACATCAACGAATCGTACCCCTTGCCAATATTGATAGGTTCTTTATTGGTTTTGGTTGGCGTAACTATCTTCTTGGTATTCAAATTCGGTTTTTTCAAACAAACATTTCATAATGAAGTAGCATTCAAACAAAAGCTAATCGCTGCCTTGCCCTGGTTTGCTGTTGCCTTAGTATGCGGGCTCTTAGTATCGAATGACCAAGCCGAATGGTCAAAAAACCGCTATAATAACGAGCTCTCAAAAGCTGGTATTTATTCCTTCTTTGCAGCTTTCAGAAACAATGAGCTTGCCTATTCCGAATTTTACGACACCATTCCTGAAGAAATGGCCTTTAAGAAGGTAAATACCGAATTTGCCGATAATGGCGAAACCGTTTTACATCCCTCTCAAAATGAAATTTTCAGAACCGTTAAAAACATGAATAGTGTTCAGTCGACACTAAAACCCAACGTCATCTTTATATGTATCGAAAGTTTAAGTGGTAAATATTTGAATTCATTGGGTGGAGACTATGACATTACCCCGACACTAGATTCTTTGGCCAATAAAAGCCTTTTCTTCACGAATCTTTTTGCTACTGGTACGCGCACCGTGCGCGGTATGGAGGCCATAACCCTTTCTATTCCGCCCACCCCTGGGCGCAGTATAGTTAAAAGAAAGAATAATACTGGACTCTTTACTATTGGCGAAGTTTTTAAAGAAAAGGGCTACAAGCGCAACTTCTTTTACGGCGGCGATGGCTACTTCGATAACATGAACACGTATTTCGGTGGTAACGGTTTTAATATCGTAGATAGAGGCCGTGGTTTTCTATTGGATAAAAACATTACCTCTACCCGTACCAATATCGAAGACGGCGAAGTAACCTTTGAGAATGCTTGGGGCGTTTGCGATGAAGATATTTATGCTAAGGTCATTAAAGAAGCAGATAAAGCACACGAAACGGGAACGCCGTTTTTTGATTTTGTAATGACGACTTCCAATCATAAGCCATATACCTATCCTGAAGGTAAAATCGAGATACCTTCTGGTACAGGAAGAAATGGGGCGATAAAATACACCGATTACGCCATTGGGAAATTCCTTAAAACCGCAAGAAATAAACCATGGTTCAAGAATACGGTATTCGTTATCATGAGCGACCATTGCGCCAGTAGTGCAGGCCGTTGGGAACTAGATGTTCAGAACTACCATATTCCTGCAATGATTTTTAACCTACCTACAGTTCAACCACAGAAAATTGACAAGTTGAGTTCGCAGATCGATATGTTTCCGACACTTTTCGCAGCCCTCGGATGGGACTATGAAACCAATTTTTTCGGCCAGAACATACTCAACATGAAACCCGAAGATGAACGAGCTTTTATTGGAAATTATCGAAAGCTTGGGTACCTAAAGGATAATAAGGTAATGGTTTTAGGTGACGGAAAAACATCTAATTTTTACCAATGGAACCCTGAAGACAATAGCCTGAACAACTTGCTAATGGATAGTGAATTTTTGAAAACTGCCATTTCCAATTATCAAGTGGCCGATTATTTATATCAAAATGGTGGTCTACAATTAAATTCCTTAAAAAAATGATACATATTCATTTTATCGTTAATCCTGTTGCCGGTCAGGGCAAGTCCTTGACCCAAGAAGTCCTGAAGACTTATTTTATAGATGGTCTGCATCAGGTCACCGTAAAATATTCCGCCTTTAAGAAACATGCGACAGAATTGACATTGAAATCCATTGAGGAGAAAGCGGACATTATCGTTGCCTGCGGAGGAGATGGCACCATCAATGAGGTAGCCACTTGTTTAGTAGGAACTTCGATTCCATTGGGTATAGTGCCTATCGGTTCAGGGAATGGTTTGGCATCAAACCTCCATATCCCTAAAAATATAAGGAAGGCTCTAGCGATTATAAAAAATCAACAGACGGTAAAAATAGATGTAGGCCAAATAAACGAACGCCACTTTTTTAGTAATATGGGTATTGGCTTTGATGCATGCGTTATCAAACATTACGAATCTTCTCAAAAACGGACCTTGTTCGGTTATGTGAATGCGTGCTTAACTTCATTTCGGGATATGGGAAAGAACAAAGACCTGTCGGTACGTATCAACGATATGAACAGTTTGGTAAATCCATTTATCATCCTAATTTCCAATTCCAATGAGATGGGTTATAATCTAAGTCTTACCCCCAAAGCTTCACTTCAAGATGGCCTTTTAGATGTGCTTATCATATCTAAGATCAACAAGCTAAAAATGCTTTGGCTAGGGGTTTTAATACTTTTTAGGCGTGTTTACTGGTTGAAAGAGGCTAAAAGTTTTCAGACTAAAGAACTTCAATTGTCCAGAAACGATGCTTTACATTTTGAATCACAAATAGACGGGGAACTACACGAAATCGAACCTGGGATGTTACGAATTTCAATTAAAGAAAAATCACTACGAATACTGGTTGACACGTGAAGCCTTAAAAACGTTAAACGCTAAAGGTTCACTTAATATTTTCTTTAGAATTGGGTATTACTTTCGTCTAGAATACAATATGGGCATTCTGGCAAAAGGCCATGTTACTATTTAAAATTCAATACATGTTGTGTGAACGTTCCATTAAAGTAAAAAACATTTTGAAATTACATCTTTCTGTTATCCTGTTATTTATTTTCCTATTTCTTGTGGGCAGTAAATCATTCGCACAGAGCAAAACTATTGAGACGACCGGCGACGTACTTCTATTCACATTACCCGCCACTGCACTGACCGGTTCGTTGATTGCCAAGGATTACAAGGGAACTTGGCAGTTTGCAAAAGGTTTTGCCTTGAATCAAGCGGTTACCATTGGCCTAAAATATGCGACTGATAAAAAGCGGCCTTTCAATAATGGCGACAGGGCCTTTCCTTCAGGGCATACATCCACAACCTTCCAAAGTGCTGCTTTCATCCAAAAGAGGTACGGTTGGAAATACGGTATTCCAGCCTATGTCTTGGCAGGGTTTACAGGTTATAGCCGCATCAACGCCCAAAAACACGATGGTTGGGATGTGCTTGCTGGCGCAGCAGTCGGCATTGGTAGTGCCTATCTTTTCACTACCCCTTATCAAAAAGAACATATGGAACTTACGTTCGCAAGCGATGCGGACAGTTTTGCACTTGGTTTTAAGTATAAATTCTAAAAATGAAAATTATTGTTCCCCTTTACTGTTATTTGCTAATTGGAGTGTCCTCTGTCTTTTCCCAACAAGATTCTACGGTGCTTCGACAGCAAAATAGTATCCTCAAAAAAAGCATAATACCACTTTCTTTAATGGCTTCGGGAATTCTGTTGTCGGACAGCGGATTTGAAAAATCATTTAATAAGACCACGCGAAATTGGGTTGGGAACGATTTTGATGTACCTGTGGACGACTACACAAGATACGCTCCTATTGTTTTGATGTATACCGCAGATATTGTAGGAGTAGAGGCGAAAAATCATTGGTTCGACCAGACAAAGAATTTGGCTGTTTCAATGGTATTGACAGACGTGCTGACAAAGCTTCTAAAAACAAATATCTATAAAGTGCGCCCTAATGATTTTAATGCTAAGTCGTTTCCATCAGGACATACTTCAATTGCGTTTTCGACGGGTTCTGTTCTCTATGAGGAGTTTAAGGATACGAGTCCTATGCTTGCATATAGTGGTTACGGATTGGCTTCGGCAACTGGAGCTTTTCGGCTTATGAACAACAAACATTGGGTTTCTGACGTAATGGTAGGTGCCGGTTTAGGAATCTTGGTAACCAAATTGGTGTATCATTTTGATTATTTATTCAAATGGAATCCATTTATGAAATTGAAGGATGTTTCGCTCATCCCTATATATGAAAATGGAACAGTTGGATTTTATTTTACCAAAACATTCTAATCGCTATGAAAGAAATCGTAACAAAAGCGAAAAAACACTGTATTGGACTTTTAGAAAAAAGCCGTTGTGAGTCATTACCATTTCATAATAGTTCACATACAATGGAAGTATTTGAGAACGTAAAAAAAATTGGAATATATCAATATCTAAATATTGATAATCTTGAACCGGTTTTGTTGGCCGCTCTTTTTCATGACACCGGTAATGCTACCGTATTCACAGGGCATGAAAATTTTAGCGTCATTAAGGCAATCGCATTTTTGAATGGCTTAGCATACCCTTTAGAAAAAGTTAATTTGGTTACTGAGTGTATCAAAGCAACGAAAGTACCTCAAAATCCTAAAAATCATTTGGAGAAAATCATCTGCGACGCAGACCTATTCCATTTAGGCAGCAAATCATACATATCAAAAAACAAGCTATTGCGAAGGGAATGGGCCTTATATCAAGAAATTAAATATTCTGACAATGAATGGATTGCTTTGAATATTAAATTTTTAGAGCAGCATCGATTTTTCACCAATTATGGAAAAGAAATACTGGAACCCGTAAAACAGGAAAATATAAAAAAGCTAAAGAAACATCTTGCTCAAGTTTAGCCAGAATATAATAACCAATCGTCATTAATTATGAGATTTATAATCTTAATCCTTTTTGTGCTAGCCTTTCATTCAGCTAATTCCCAAGAAATAGATTCACCTAGAGATATCAGAAGGGAGACCAATATACAAGCCTTTGGGGATTTTGCGCAGTTTGCCCCCACGGCTGTTTCGTTAATAACGGTAATTGCCAAAAAGGATAAGAAGGGCTTTTGGCAATTGTCCAAATCGGCCGGAACAAACCTTGCCTTAACATATGCTCTGAAATATGGCATTAATAAGCACAGGCCGGAAGGAAGGACAGATGGTAAAGCATTTCCTTCGGGACATACTTCCTTTGCTTTTCAAGGAGCTTCCTTTCTTCAAAGGAGATATGGATGGAAGTATGGAGTACCCGCCTATGCTCTGGCTGCATACGTAGGGTGGAGCCGAATGGAGGGCATCGGCGAAAGACATGATGGTTGGGACGTTCTCGGTGGAGCTTTAGTGGGTATTGGCAGCACATACTTATTTACCACTCCTTATGCACGGGATCATTTTGAAATTTCCTTTAAAAGTGGCGGAGGCGATTATCTCGTAGGGTTGAACTATAAATTTTAAAAAAGGTAATTCCTATATATGATCACGAAACGATGCTATTATATCCTATTTTTATTACCATGTCTTTCCGTATTCGGTCAGCATAACATTGCTATAGATGCAATTTTGGATGCCGAAAACCATATACTAGAAATTAGCCAAAACATAGATTATAAAAACACGACCGGGCAAACCTTGGATACCTTATATTTTGTCGATTGGGCCAATAGTTTTTCTTCAAAAACAACCCCTCTAGGCTTGCGTTTCAATGAGGATTATAGGCGCGATTTTCACTATGCGAACGATACTGAAAGAGGGGCTACCCTTATTGGGGGTTTCACAAGCGAAACTGGAGAAAATATGAAATGGAATAGACCTTTGAGAGCACCCGATATTATCCAAGTAGTATTAAAGAAACCTTTATTTTCAGGGGAGAATACAACCTTAGACCTAAAATATTCAATTAAAATACCAAGTAGCAAGTTTACCAAATACGGATATACCAAAGATGGCGAGTTCGATCTGGAATATTGGTATATCGCTCCTGTGAACCAAAGTTTAAGAGATGTTGTGGGAAAAAGATATTAGAACTTCTTCCCTATGGTCTGAAGCGTTTAGAAAATGACTTAGGTTTATTTAGAAAGCTACTTTTAACTGAAAATGAAACTTGATTATTAGTATCTTTCTTCAAACTTCAAACTTCAAATAAAGGATGCTCTGTTTATGCAAACTCTTTACAGAATGCACTTTTTGTAAAGAGTTTCTCAAATAACAATATGGATATATTACATATTCATGGATACGGCCATGATTTAGTACACCTTGTCGACAAGCTAATGATTTTTTTAAAGTAACTATTATTTAGTTACAAAAAATTTGTATATTTGAATATGAGTAAAATCGAAAAATTGATTTTAAAGTTCAAGAGTGACCCAAAAGATTTGACTTGGGAAGAACTAATAAAGATCTTAGCACATTTTGGTTTTGCTGAAAACACCAAAAAAGGTAAAACCGGGGGGTCTCGTGTAAAGTTTATAAACGACAATAAGGACATCGTTAATTTGCATAGACCGCACCCAGGGAATATTATTAAGCCTTATTTAATAAAACAAATCATTAATAAATTAAAGTCATGGCAGATTATTTAAAACACAAAAATTATTTTGGTTCTGTTGAATTTAGTGCTGAGGATGCTGTTTTACACGGCAAAATAATTGGAATTAATGACTTGGTAACTTTTGAGGCTAATTCAGTTGAAGAACTACAACAAGCTTTTATCGATTCTGTCGATGATTATTTAGAAACATGTATGGAGGTTGGAAAAGAACCGAACAAGTTTTTTAAAGGAGCATTTAATGTTCGAACCTCACGAAGCGTTCACAGGTATTTGGCAGTCATAGCGGAAAAGAAACAAATGAAGCTCAATGAGGTTGTTAATAAAGCTTTTGATTTTTTAATTAAAAATGAAGATGAAGTTCTCAACTAAACTTTAGATTAAAGATGTTTAAGGAAACCATGTCGTAATTCTTAAAATATAAATAAAGGATGAATATAGAACCAGCGCTGAATGATTTTCTAAAAATAATTCTATCTGTCTTTTTGGGAATGTTCGGAAAGTCATTGTATGATTTTTTACAAAGAAGAAGGGAGCTTGAAAGGGATAAAGAATTTATAAGGCAATACTTAAACAATGCAAAGAAGATATTTCCCGTCCTAAAAGAGAACTATGAAATCGTAAAAAAATTAATCCCAATCAATGACTATTCAGTACATGAGTTAAAACAATTTGAGGGCTTCAACACAGAAGTTTTAAAAAGCATTTCATTCCCAAGATATTATCATATGTTTAAGAAAAACGCCAGCATTCTTTTCGAAATTTATCATATGGTAAGTGCTTTAGAAGAAGATTTGCCAATTTTAATTTATACTAGATACCTGAAATCGCTAAGGGAAATTGATTCAAATTTAAATTTAGAAGATTTAGAAATTGTGGCAGAAATGGTACAACAACAGATGAATCTTGTAAATTCCGACATCGATTTCAAATTAAATGAGATTATATTCTTAGAAGAAAGGATTAACACATTTTTAAATTCTAAATAAACTTTAGCCTTTCCATCGTTTATTCAAACTGCCAAAGCTGTATGAAACATTAAAGTAAGAAATACTAAATCTAAAATGATCTTTTATGAAAAACCCTAGTCCAATTTTCTAAAGTTCAAATAAAGGATTATATAAACTGCCTAAATGTATACTTTTTCCGCTGAATCTTAATCTATATGTATGGGACGGATTATGAGAACCACTAAAAGCGGCAAAATTGAACCACACAATATTTCGTTTTACTGGGTTGAAGATCAATATTTTGTTGGCTGTTTTGCTATGCTCACTTTTCCGGTTAAGGTGGTATACAATGCCCGTTTTTTGCACTTGATTTGCTATTATAAAAAAGTAGGGATTTCTTGGTGGACATACTAGAAATTTATTGAAATGAAGTCTTAACCAAGTTTCAATCCGTTCAACTTTTACCACTGGTAATTTTAGAAAAAAATCGCTGATTAAAGAACTGAATTTAGCCAGTAAAAAAGGATCAAATTGAATATTTTACTTTTATAGAATTTTCCTACAAAAATACAGGAAAATAGACAATTACTTTACTATAATTTTTAAGTATTGTTTAATTTAAATAATCACGTAAGTGATTAAAAGACTGATAAACAATTATTTAAATACAAAAATATTGATAAAAGTTTTGTGTTTTCAATTCTTTTTTATCCTACATTTAACTTACCTAATTTAACGTATGTAAGACGGTATATCTTTTTTGAATAATTAAGCCAGCTTTTGGGAAAAGCAGTGCTTACTACTTTTTCAACTTAAAATAATTCAAATGAAAACAAGATTACTATCAATGAATCTCTACTAATTCTCCATATGTTGCTTTCTACTAAGAAATTAAACGTTTGTTCTTTTAAAATAGAGTTTTTGATAGAACAAGTATTAATTACAACTTTTTTGTGTGAAATAAAAAACATACATAAATAAGATTACATCAAATAGAGAAAGTGGGTTCAGGTATATGCCTTTTATTGGATAGAAAACTTGCCTTCACAAATCTAAAATGCACCAACTAAATGAATATTAAAATTTTAAGATCTTTAGCGAATAACTTTATTAAACTTCTTCCTATTTACATTTTATTTTTTGCTATAACAGCAAATTCTCAAATAACCAAAGGCAATTGGATGGTTGGCGGTAATGCCTCTTTTTCCAACAAACAAATCTATCAAAATCAATTTAAAGAAATAAGTAAATCGAAGTTTACTGAATTAGATATTAACGCTAATGCAGGGTATTTTTTTATCGAAAAGCTTCAAGCAGGGATTAGACTTGGTTATTCAGATTATAAGCTTAAAGAATTCACTGGCTCGGACAGACATTTTTTAAATTATGGTGTTTATTCCAGATATTATTTTCTAAAGCCTGAAAAGCTGGTCAATATTTTTCTTGATGGTGAATATTACCTTGGAAGTAGTTCTTTTTCAAGTGGTGAGCTAAAAGATAACATACATGGGTATGTCATTAGTGCTGGTCCAACAATCTTTTTTAATAGTTCGGTGGCCATGGAATTGGGCCTAAATTATTCTTCCACAAAATTTAAAGGAGTGAATGATAGTACCGAAAACAACTTGCAAGTCAGTCTTGGCTTTCAAATATTTTTAACAAAAAAATAAATTTACAACATCATGAACCACATAAAAATTCTCATACTATTGTTTATTGTGACCATAAAAACATCCAATGCGCAAATGCCAACATTGGATTATTCAACGTTCACACCAAATGGGTCAACTAATTGTGATGTATTTAGTCAACAAATTCCTGTTCAAGGTATATTACATGAAACTAAAACAGGCGATGTAACCAAAAATGCAACACAAAGCGCTCTGGAGTTAAAATTTGATTATAACGGTGGCTCGACCAATCAAAAAGGAACTGAATTTGCCCTATCGGGTATAACCTTCAAAAAAGATTATAAATACACTATAAAAATTACTGCGAAAAACAATAGTACTTATAGCGAACCGGCGGGCCTTAAATGTAATTTTGACCCAAGTGGTACTGACATAAACTGTAATGGCGTTACCTCTGCAAACGCCGATAATGGTACATTTTCTTCGAATAGTAATAATTGGTTCAAAATTGTAAATGGTTCTACAAATTTCTCGGAATATACATTTGAATCGGACTATTTAAGCTCTGCACAATATAGTTTAGGCATTGGTACTTATAGTTTATCTAATATAGCATCAAGTTCACAACGTTTCCAAACAATTTATATAAAGAAAGTTCAAATTATTGAAGTTCCACCGCCACCAACATTTACGTTAACATCAAATGTTAATAGTATAGCCTGTGGTGCTACAACTCCAGTTGTATTTACCGTAAATAATATATACAATTCGCCAGGCACTATAACCTATCAATGGGGCTACCCCGGTTGGTCGGGTACGGTCAATACCTCTATGAGCTCCATATCTCTAACACCGACTTCCTCAATTACCTTACCTGGCACCGTTACGGTAACTCCTTTGTTAAACGGAGTAGCACAACCCGCCAAAACTTTAACAGTGACCAGAAGCGCGTTTACAAGTAATGCTTCGATATCGGGCAGCAGCGCAGTATGTTCCAGTTCAATTTATAACATGAGCGGTTTGCTGGCCGGGCAATCCGTAACCTCTTGGGTAGTATCAAATCCATCAAAAGCAACATTGAGTGCCACTTCCGGTACTTCGACGACCGTAACCAAAACTGGAAGCGGCCCCATTACGCTAACCGCCACAATTACGAATTCGTGCAATCAAACCACAAATAAATCAATAGACCTTCAGTTAGGCATAGTAAGTGTTCCAGGTTCCATTTCCGGTCCAGCTTCAGTTTTGACCGGTGCCTTAGTAAACTATAGTATTGCAAGTGTTCAAGGCGCTACATCCTACATTTGGTATCTGCCCTACCCTTATGATACTTATACCAACTTTAATTACTCGGGACAGAATTGGCAAAAACAAACGAATTATAGTTCTTCTAGTTCAATACAAGTATTTACAGGTTTGGGAGGCAATCCAGGTCAAATTCAGGTAATGGCCGTAAATGCTTGCGGTACAAGTGGGGCAAGGAAGTTAAGTGTTACGCACGGTGGTGGCGGTGGAGGAATTCCAAGACCGGCCGGATCGGGCACTCAGATTTATCCGAATCCAGCCAAGGATTTTATCAATATAGAACTGAGCAACCAAGAAATCACAACCAATTCTGATATAAGGGCTATAATTTACGATACGAACGGTAAGGAACTGAAAAGCATCAAAATAATTAGTTCAAGTACTACGATCGGTATTGAAGATATTCCTTCTGGTATGTATATTATTGAAGTAAACATAGATGGACAAAAGGAGAGCCACAAAATCTATATGAATTAAAATAACCTTTTACACCATAGCTAAAGCGGTTCTATATTTTATAGAACCGCTTTTTATTTTGTAATGAGCCATAGTAGGTTTTTGAATATCCGTTTAGTTTCCAGTCGCTGTAATGCTCGCTATTATAAGCCTATCGAATATCTAATCTCAAAAATACCGTCTATTTAGCTTATATATGAACTGAGGTACAGCTGAAGATATTTCCGCTTTATTTTGTGAAACTTCTGTTGGCCTATTTTAGCATTTCCAATTGTAACATGCACCCACCTTGTTCTCCTCCCTTTAAATTGGACATGTCATTATTCAAAATCATTATCTTTAGGAAAGTTTAAATAAAGGATCCTTTATTTGAACTTTACCCTATAGGTTTTTATTAACCAATCAAAAATAAATTAGAATTTAACTGATATTTTAGGCCGACAAACCGTGATGTATTTCTCCAACTTCGTAATCCTTTATCAATATATCAGCTGGCAC
>TARA_R110002051_G_scaffold260800_2_pt1 | contig 20997 bp, 33 predicted proteins | sample TARA_R110002051 | Tara Oceans TARA_R110002051 (sample SAMEA4397023) | marine metagenome | biome: Polar Biome; feature: [MES] marine water layer (ENVO:01000295) within the mesopelagic zone...; material: water (ENVO:00002006), including particulate matter (ENVO:01000060) such...
AGTAAAGTCACCTGCCAAATCAGTAAGAATACTACTATTCCACCTAAGATAGTTAGTAGCCAATCCATTTCTATATCATTTTTCTTCATTCTAAACCCTTCTGTTCTCTTTCTTCTTGTTTATGTATTAAATAACACTTACCACATAAAGCATTATATCTATAATGAATTAATTTAATTTTACATACAATACACTTATCATATTTCTTAGTGATAGAGCCTTTTCTAGCCATTATTAATTCCTATATTTTTCAGGAACAAATACTTCATCTGCTTCTTTAGGTCTATTGGTTAGCACTCTTCTATCTAGTTCAAAGATACTAAATCTAGCAGGTCTAAATGTAGACTTACCGCCCTTCAACTTCTCTAAATCATTACGCAATATAACCTTTTCCCATCCATCTTCATGTCTTGCAATTAAGATTGCATTGGCTCCATACTTATCGTGTAAGTGTTTAATATACTTATCTCGTTCCACATACAACTTGTTAAGTTTCCTTTGAAATCTATTCAATTTGTTTCTTGTTCTCCAATGTAATCTAAAAATACTCATACTATCTTCCTCACTGATACTATCTTCTTCGCTGTAAATGCTGCTTCTCTAATTGCTTCTCTAGCACTAGCAGTAATAGATGCCGCTAAATCTGTGTCTGCCCAACCAAAACCTTGATAGCCAATAATGCCATAAAAGGATGCTCTTAATCTTTTAACAGCCATTTGATTATTATCCCATTTATTATATTCCCTTTCGGTCTTGGCTTCCTTCATCTTATTTTTATAGTCTGTTCTCAAACTATTAAGTTCTATTACTGCTTTGGGTAAGACACCCAATTCATCAGTTTTATAATATAACATGTTTTCATTAGTCACATCTGAGAAATCTCTAGGTGTTGCAATATTAACTGCTAATTCAGTTGGTTCTTTAGATTTAGTTTCCCAACTAATATTTCGTGCTATCATTACTGATGGATAAAGACCTGCAAAATCAAAAGCCGCAACACCAGTATGTAAACCATTAGTATTTTCTACTAGCGGGTCAAATATCATTGCGCCTTGATAACTAGATTTAGTTCCCTCATCCCTAGTTGGGGCTTTCCACCATGCATTTCTCATAAAATAAATACTACCCATATGACTGGCATAAAAACATGCATCAAATGGTGCTTTAAGTAAACGCTGTAATGATATTATTGCTTCAGATAAATAATTCTCTTCATCTAATCTGCGTATCAAATCAACATCTATTAATGCATACTCTAAATAAGTTTCTGTGTCTTCTAACCATGCTCTTCTAAAGAAATCTTGCTTGTCTGGAAACTTTTCACTAACTAGTTTCTTTTCACCAAGAACTAAATCAGATACATAATCCAAAGCCATAGAAGGCAAAGTGCCTTTTTGTGCATCATTCCATTGTCTCTCAAATGCTAAATCTAAACTAAGGCATATCCTACCTTTAACTGGTTGCTCTATAGAACTAAATGAAGTTTTCTTAAACTTATATCCATTATTGCTTTGAACAAACCCGTCTACTTCAAAAATAGGAGAAAGTAATCTACCATCTAAATTATTTGCTACACATCTTTCCAATAATTTTGGTAAGTCGAATTTATTCCCAAACCAAGAAATTAACATATCAGGGTCATCAATTAAACAAGTAGTTATGAATCCTGATAATACATGAATTTCTTTGGGGTATTTATAATCTCTTACATTATACCATTCGCCTGAACTTCTATGCACCGCCACTTCGGGTTCTATAATTATTTTACCATACTTATCATATTTGTACTTATCTTTTTCTATGTTAGTTAAGTCAATTGGTTGCCATGACCATCTATAAAATTCACCATTGAAATTATCATAAGCAACAATACAGGTAATAGCACCATCATGCTCTCCGCCTTGTTGCCATTCAATATCCCAATACCATTTTCTCATTTCATATTCAGGCATTTCATCTATTTTTTCAATAGCATATCTATGTGTATATAGAACATCTGCTTCATATGTTTGAGAAAATTCTTGCTTTACTTTACGAATGTGAGATGGATGTTGACAATAAACTCTAGTTAGTTTTTCACCCTGTAGATTAACATAATCACCTTCTTCATATCTAACTTCTATTACAGAAGTTTTCCCCCAATAATTTGTTGTAACTAAATTCTCAGGTTTATGTGCTGTTTCTTTTATATAAAAGAATGGTGGAAATTCTTCATGTTTAATAAAGTTAGTCCACCTAGCATTATGTTTTCCTGTATCGGGGTCATAATCTCTCCACGATAGAGAGATTCCATTACTAGCCTGTGAGATTATCATATTATCTACCTGTTATTCTTGGCGCTTTAATCAACATTTTATTGGGAGAAACAAATAATACTGGGAACTCATCTTTAAGATAAATTATAGTCGGCCCATCTACAAACTGTGCAAATGGCCCTGCTAATTCTACTGTTGCTTCATCACCAGTATGACTCAAAACAGGAATATCTATTTTAATTTCTTCTATTCCATCTTGAGGACTAGACATTAAAAATGATGTTCCATCATAATCAAATTTATATCTACCCATTCCTATTACATCACAACTCTTTGCGGCATCAAAAAGATTGACCGCCTCTAAAGTTAGTTGGGCTTCATACTTAGTCTTATCTTTACCAAATGTAGGCATAGAACCATCAATAGGTAATTTAAGATACCTAATATGTTCAATCATAGCAAAACAAGGGTGCGATACTACATATGGCATTTTAGCAGTTTTATTTTCCGTAGTAAGAGTTACATAATCTGTTATTGTGACATTTACTATTCCACTAAATGTTTTAAGATATTTTAAAGTCTTAGTAATATCTAAGATACATTCTCCGGTTGCTCTTATCATATCTATATTAGATATTTTATAAGAACACATTGTTGTATTATCAGCATTATACATTTCTAAATAGTTATCAGTTCCTACAACATAAACATAATCAGATAATGATTTCATTTTATGTGTAGTTCCACTAGGGTATTTACCCCTGAGAGTAATAAGATTCAGTGCGTCAATGAATTTCTTACTGTCTATACTGAATCTTAATCCACTCATAGAGTTCCCTCTTGCAATTCAGGTATACCATACCATGCATTATCTCCGTTAGTAGTAAATATTGTCCACTCTTTACCTACTAAATCATGGTTAGTTTTACTTGCCTGTAATTCTGCTACATAGTTAGTAGTAGAACCAACCTTAGTTTTAGTAATATGTATCATTTGTATAAATCTAGCGGGTGTTGTTTTCAACCAATCAGGCACAGAACCTATAGGAGTTGGATTAACTATGTCGCCATAAATTGGCTTCATATGAGTAATCATAAACCTATGTGCATTAATAGATAAGAAAGCAGTCAGTAATCTATCGTGGACTCTATTCCTTATTTTCCAATCCAAAGGGGAAACCCTAACTGAATCAGTTTCTAGAATAATAGACTGTTCTCTCTTTTGGTGTTTAACTAAGTGAGAGCGAAGCACATCGCTTGCACCTTCAACTGCCTTATCTAAGCCGTCGAAAATAACTGCTTTTACATTATCAGATTTAGTTTCTTCTTTAACATAATCACAGAAAGCATGAGCATTGCTAAATGTTTCTAACCAATCTATACTTCCATCTTTAAGAATTTCTAGGGGATTAAAGATAATTAAATTATCATCCCTATCCCAACAAGAATCCCAAGTCGGTTCTGCGCCATCATCAAAATCTAAAACAAATACTTTCATTCCCTGTTCTATTTCTTCATCAGTTCTACAATCTAAAGCAATACCAGTTTTCCCCACTTTGGGGTCGCCAGTAATAGAACAACACATATAAGAAAAGTTTCTATCTTCTCTTTCCTTAATTTGGTCTAGTATTTTCTTCTTTCTATTTTCAAAGTTATCTTCATTATCATCTTTATTATCATTGGTTTTCCAATTCATTATCATCACCATTTACATTTGGGTAAATATCGTTACCTTTAAGGATAGCCCACTCACCTAATATTAGGTTTAAGTGTTCTAAACTTACCTTTATTCTTATTTCTTTACTAGAAGGAGTATGGAACTTAAGCCAATACTCATCTGTTTCATTATTTTGTTTCCAAGTTAAAAACTCTATTTCTGGTATATATATAGCAAAACTATTCCCATGTATAATTTTGTCAGTAATATGGAAAGCATAATTTCCAAGAGAGTTCATATTAAACCCTCAGAACCAATCAGTATCTTCTTCTACTGGAATTTCTACAGTGTCCATAGATTTTCCTCTATTATCAGTAACTAATAATCCAGTTACATTAATAGTGCAAGATTCTAAAGCACCTTCATCATCAGTTCTTTGAGAAGTTCTTCCTACTACTACTACACTAGAACCAATACCAAAATTAATATCAATGTGTGGAGGAATCCAACAAGTTGTTCCGCTCCAACCATCACCTTCATAATCAAAATCAGCATTCAAATCTGTAATAGATAGAATTCTATTGCCATTAGAAGTAGGTGTCATATTCATACTAGAAACAGAACCATCTGTGAATACATATCGGTCATCCCAATCCTTATTCATTATTAAACTATGGTATCTATCTAAGTCAAGTAGAGGACTATAATTATCCTCACATGTTTGCATCAATACATCCGATACAGAAACATTAGATGTATCTTTCTTGGCTTCGGAGTCATCCGGTATATCCACATTATACATCAAAGAGGCTAATGTCTTATTAGTTATTCCATGTATTTTATTAGGATTAGTTCTATTGATTATACATACGAAATGCACATACTCAAAAGTAGTAGGGCTAAATTCCTTACAACTTTCTCCTTTGTAGTTAAAGTAATATCTACCAAATACACCATCTACTTCACCAATAAATATTCCATTTCTACGGAATTCACTTTGAGGTAGTGGCTTTCCATAGTGGGGGTTAGTATCTGTGCCGTAACTCTTCATTGCATCTAAAGGAACAATCCATCCACCTTCAACTTCTACCTTATTTGGTGGTAGATTCTCTATATCCTTAACTTGTTCTTCTCCATCATGAACCCTAGTTACTGTATAACTAGATGGGTCATTTGCCTTTTCAACAATTAGAGCAATCTTACCCATACTAAGGCAGGTTGCAGCATCCCTCATATATTCATTCTTAACTTGTCTTCGCTGAATTTCCATCATATCGCGTGCTTCATCTACAGCAATAAATACACCAAATGCACTCTTCATCCAATTACTTGATGTTGTTGAAGATGAAGCGGGGTCATCAGGGTTTGCTTGTTTTTGCGCCATCCTGACGCTAGAGAAATATTGTCTCCAAAGACTTAGAACTAGAAGAGCATCCTCTTCCTTATTCAATCCCTGTTGTAAACATATTTCATCTACTTTCGCGGAAGCCTCTTCTTCTGTCATTCCTAACAGTTCTGCTCCCTTAGTTAATTCATTTACTAATTTTTCTACATTTTCATTCATTTTCTTCACCTTATATCATTTGGCCTATCATCCAACTTGCTAATAATTTAGGAGTCATGGATTTACTTCTCCATTCTGCTTCTCCGATTACTCGCAATAGTTGGAATTTTTTCGTGTGTTGCATTTCTGTTTTAATAACTACATCATGCAAGTTAACACACACAGTAGTCATATCTACGGAACTATAAATTAAGTCGTGAACAGCCTCTAAAGAATCATCATATCTATTATCATTTACCATTTCTATTATTAGGGTGTAAGGTTCTAGACTTTGGAGGATTACTTTTGATAAAGGGCTATTGCTTGAAATAGACGCCTGTAATTCCGTTATCCCCCTGCGTATATCTCCATGTAGCCCCCCTATAAACACATCGAGTTCTTCATTAGTGATGGTATCTATCTTTTCCTTCGTTAAGATACCTTCTAGAACAAGCATCATATTAGCATGGCTAAGCCTGTTAAACAGATAATTAGCACACCTAGACTGCAAAGGATAAATAATCCTATTGCGTTCATTACAGGTAATAATGAAACGACAATTATTAGAATATCTTTCCATGATTCTTTTAAGAGCATTTTGAGCATCTTTAGTCATCCCATCCATTTCATCTAATAAAATTATTTTGAATGGTACTTCGCCTATTTTTCCAGTAGACGCTATTCCTTTAATTCTAGTCCTAACTGTCTCTAACTTTCTATCATCAGAAGCATTAATTTCAAAGAAATTAGTTTCTCTTTCTTCTCCTAGAATTTCATTTGCTATTGCACCTGCGGCAGCAGTTTTACCAGTTCCAGCAACACCATACAATAATAAATTAGGCATTTCTTTTGTAGCAACCCAAGATTCAGCATCCAATACAAAATTTGGCTGTCCTATTATTTCATTAATTCTATATGGTCTATATTTTTCTGTCCATAACATTTTTATTCCTCATTGAGCCTGTTTTTTGGTATATTTTATATCTGTCTTTTCCCATTCCCTTTGATGTTATCTTTGGGTGTGCAATAAGAAATTTTGCTATTTCATGTCCAGTAAAAGAAAATCTTTTATTTGACCTGTATTTCCTACTTGATTGTCGTAATGATTCCCACTTATCGGCTAAAACATTTTTAATATCTGGTGTAGTAAATTCATTTTCTAAATAAGGAAATGTTGCTTCTAATTGTTTCCATTTTCTGGAGTTAGTATTTTTTAACCATGATATTTTTGTTGGCATTAGAACCACCTATCTAAACTTATTACAGGAATTATTGGGTCTGTTTTCTTACGTCTTTTCTTTTCTCCTAATTTAAGGAGTCTGCATTGTCTATGGTCTAATCTCTTCTTAGCATAGATTTTGAATTCTTCATCTTGTAATAACATTTCAAGACAATAATGGTGAGTAGGTTTCAACCCTATCTTCCTACACATATTAGGAGTTTCATGGTAGGTTCTTCTTTTAGGGAATTTAACTTTTCTATGAACTCTTCCCTCATGTGAATAAGCAAGTAACTCATAGAAATAATCTATTGGCCATTGCCTTTTAACTTCTGAGTCAATGAAACTTAATTTATTAGGATGGACATTTTCAGCCAACCATGATAATATTTGTATGTCGGGTGGTTTATTAATTTTAAGTATATCTAATACTTCTTCTCTGTTGGGATTTTTCATATAGTCCATCATAATAGAGAATACATCTATTTGGTATTGTTTGGGTTTATCTGCTCTTGGGGCTAAGTCAAGTATCTTTTCTTGTTCTTTAGAAGTTTTCCCTGCCCTAGTTAATTTACACATATTGAATAATTTCTTAGGCACATCTTTTTGATTCAAGGAAGTCAATACTATTTGCCCTCTATACTCTAATAGTGTTTGCACTATTAAATCTAGATTTGCTTTGTAATGAACTTCTTCAATTAAGATTCCGCGAGAACTAGGAAGACTATAGTTATCATCTATGTTATATTCATTGGCAAATTGCACTATAGGATTATCAGATAATAAACCTAGTGCCTTTTCTGTTTTCCCTGTTCCTGATTTTCCTACTACCAATATAGGTCTAGGAATTTGGCTGGCTTTTAGTAGACTCATTTATAACCCTCACTTCTAATACTTCGTCGTATTCTGCATTGCAGTTTCCACACTCTACTTGTAATATATACCATTTTAATTCACCTTCTACTAATGTTCCTGCGCTATATCCAAAGTCTTTGTAGTCACATTCTCTACAGCCTTCTAACATTTTAAGTAATGCTGATGTTTTTAATATTTCTTTATCGCTTGCCTTATCTGACTTATGTAATACTTTAACAGCAATTTGACAACTAATACATAATCTAGATGCTTCTACTTCCATCACATTACAGCGAGGGCAACGCATAGTATCACTTCATAATGTATTATATTAAACCTTTTAACATTAAAATTTGGTCTAATCCTTCAGCAGTATGTTGTCTATTATCATCTACTATTATTACTGCTGATTTAAATGCTGCCCATGAATATTTTGAGTCTGGTAATTCTGACGGAACTAAGGCACAAATTAAATGTAGATTCTTTTTACCTGATACAGTTAATATAGGTCTTGGCCTACTAGAATGTTCCTTGTCTTTGTATCTCGCTTCTATATTTGATTGTAATAATGTTCGTTTTAATGCTTTAAGAAATAAAGCATCTCCTCTAAAACTAACCTTTAATCTTACTCTATATCCTATATGAGTTGTTGAATCTCTAGAGACATTAATCTCTGTCTTAGGATGAGATAATAAAATCCCTTCAAGTTGTCCCTTAGAGAACATTAATTTTCACTCCAATCAATTTCTTTCCATTCCTTAGCAGATTTATCTTGTTCGGGCCACACACCTTTTCCTGATTCTGGTCCCAAATCAAGCCAATACCAATGTCTAGGTTGGATTCGCTTATCCCCCTGCTTAATAGCATTAAGTTCTGCATTATGTGCAAGAACGCATACGGCTGATTCTAGCCATTCTCGCACAAAATAGACCAAATCGTTAGATACACTCATCTCAACTTCGTTACGAATAGATTTCATAATATCAAATTTCTTTGCTGTCCTTCTCTTAGGCTTCTTTTCGATTGGGGTGATTAAGTCTTTATTTTCGTCAATATAGGGACACATTTTAACAGTGAATTGCCTCATGCGCCCCCTAGTTTCGTCGCCAAGTCTCTTTAAGTAGGCCGTCCCACTCTCGATTTTAACACATCTATAGGGCCAATCATCTATGATGGTCATACTGCCGACTTCTATCATTACATCATCTCCCTGATAGTCTGTAGGGTATCTGCTTCTTTAGCATACTTATCTTCTCTTACTCTTACAACCCTAGGAAATCTAAGACCTATATTACCATCGTCATCTGTAGATACTAAATCAGCAGTAACTTCTAGAACTACTCTAGGTAAGAAATGGAATGTATCTTTGTCATAAGACTCAACTTGCTTTTTCAAATTAGTAGTTAATAACATTAAATCAGAATCAGAAAAGCCGGTCCCAACAGAACCAACAGATACATAGTCGCTTCCATCTATTACGGAAATACCATATGTTCCAAATACATTTGCTCTCTTTCCTTCACCATACTTAGCAGAAGTGATAACTACATCTAAAGATATTCTTGGTGGCTTATACTTTAACCAAGCCTTAGACCTTTTACCTGAATGATAAGGAGCATTAGCATTCTTAATCATGATTCCTTCAAACCCCCTACTAATAGCAATATTATATGCTGATTGAATTGTGTGTTCAGTTAATGGAAATACTTCTGCACAATTCTCTAGAGGAACATGCAATTTAAGTTGAAGTAATCTCTCATGATATGGTGAATCTAATAATATTTTGTCCTCACTTTTAAGTAAATCAAATACTACTAATTTAACTGAACAATCTGCTACTGCTTTAGCCTTATCTTTAGAATGAACTCTAGTTGCTAATTTCTTATGTGGTGCAGGATTACCATTACTATCTACAGGATAAATTTCTGTGTCCATAATACCATTTTTAAAGAAATGACTACTTACTAATTCTATAATATCAGGGTATTGGTCATTAACCAATTTCCCTTTTCTATTGAATATAATTATTGATTCATCTTGTTTATGGATTTGGTATCTATTACCATCATACTTAATATCAACTATTGATTCGCTATGCTTTTCTTTACCCTTTCTTGCTTTAGCAAGTTGCGGCGCTAAAAAGTTACCATGAACTAATTTACATTCAGGTGTATTACCTTCTTCTAATTCACCACAAATATCTGAAGCAGAATTGTATTGGCTCCATTTTGTAACATCTTTGTATTCTACTTTATAATGTAAAGCCATTGCTTTAAGTGGAACTTTATTATTTACTCCATTTCTAGGCTTACGAAGCCAATACCTTAAGAACCATTTCTTTTCTATGGCAGACATTTTACCGAGTCTATCAGCAAAGCGAGTGAATCCTTTCTGAATTGAGGCACAATCTTTTTGTATTGAAGACCAAAATAATTCTAAATGGATATTTGAATGAACATTATCTCCTTCATAATATTGAAACATTCCTTCACCTAAATCTCCCCATATAGATACAGATGATTCTACTTCATCTTCAAATAATCCTAATGCATTAGATACCCATTTTATTGCTCTCTTACCGGCAATATTATTTGGTATCAATTCTAAAGATAGAATTTCTATCACTAATGCTTTCTCATGTAATTGAAATGAACTTAAATTCTCAGAGATTATCTGAGCCTTTCTAGTAGGTGTCTCAAATTCAAGTAGTTCGCACATCGTTGCGAATTTTGCTAGAGTCATTCTTCTTCATCCACTATTGTTTCTTCGCCAGTATAAATTAATAAGCAACCATTATTGCATCTAGGATGAAGTGGTCTATGTGGTGTTGACCCCTTCCAGATTATTTTTCCTACTTTCCCTTTAGATTCACACTTGGGACAAACATCATTAATTTGCAATGTATTGTATATTGTTGACCATGCTAAATCTAATTTTATTTCATGGGTTGTCCAACTAGATTGCTTCATTGCTTTACCCTTACCATAATTAATACCCTTATTAGGGTTTACCAAATTTTTATCCTTGGGATGTCTTTCATTATGGGGCATATCAATTGGTTTGCCCTCTCTTGTTGCAAGGGGAGGGTCTGTTTTACTTATTGTTATTCTCATTTTTTTTGCTGTTCCTCTATTCGTCATCTAATTCCTCCGTTACTAATTTAAATACTGCTCTATCTACATGTGTTTGTGTAACCTTTCTATCATTGCTGTCAATAAATTCTTCACGAATACCAGTCACCAATTTTATTAATTGATATTGCATGTATCTTTCCATTCTAGGATAGGTGTCTGCACTAATATAAGTTCCTTCATTCAATGTCTTCTTCAACGCTTTCTTCATCATTCGTATTGATATTATCATTTAATTCTTCTCCTTGTAACGCTCTTGCTATTGCTTGTCTTACTATCTTTGCTTCATCTAAATTCATTCTTACGCCTTTTCTAGTTGGTCTTCCATTTTCATACCAGCGTATGTCTAATACATCTACATTCCAATAATTGCCTGTTATAATAAGCAACTCAGTAGATGCACTTCTAGGTATTCTTGCTACTATTCTTTCATTCTTCAATCCAACCACCTCTAAAATTCTTGAGTGCTTTTAATGTTTTGAAATATCTAGGTGATTCTAATTCATCTAGTCTATTGGCTATCCAAACTACGCCACCCAGACTACTAATCCTAACAATTTCATATTGACCTTCGCCAACATCTAAGACTTCTTCTGTTTCTACATCAGGAGATAAACCATACTGTTGAGTCAATAAGGCTCCCATTGAGTCCATGTTTTCCGCGACATATTTAACAATTAAGCCACGTTGTATAGGTACTTTAGCATCTACTGTAATTAGTATTTTGCCTGACCTATCACAAACTAAGCACCCTGTTCCGCGAGTATCTCCAATCCTACTACAAATAGGACAGGGAACTTCAGCAGGTAAAGGGGCTGGAAATCTTATTGTAACAGATGGGTTCATCTACCATTCCAAACCCTATAAGTTACAGTATAATTAACTGATATATTAAATGGGAAGGAAGGTATATACAAGGTTGCATTACCTAATTCGGGAGCATATCCATTGCTCCATTTATGACCATCTTGGACTAAGAAACCATTAACATCAAAACTATAGTTGTTAAAAATTACAGTATTATTAATAATAGTAAAACTAAGATGTGTCGCAGTATAATTAATTGCTTGAACTTCTAGCCAACCATAGGTTGTATTAGTATCTACCCAAACAACAGGATGGGGAATCTCTACTTCCATAGTAGTAGTTTCATTAGTTGAATTATTCCCATCCATAATAGGAACTTCAACAGTTGTTGTTGTGTTAAACATAACTGTAAAATCTCCCACTTCTGTTATCCAATCGGGTTCATCTACTACATCTGTGTCACCTAACCATCCTTCAGGGTCAGGTATTGCATCAGCACAACCAGCCATTAAACTTGCTGTTATCAACAATGCTATCATTTTCTTATTCATTCTGCTCACCTATATTTGCTCCTATTCCAATCAACTTTTTTAACTTTCTAAATGTCATTTTCTTCACCTTCAATTATTTTCTTAATCATTTCTTGCAATTCTATTATTGCTTCATCGCGTTCTCTTTCATTCCTAAACGGGGGGTTATACATAAAATTCATTCTTCTTCACCTTCATTATACATTCCATATTCAATTCGCTTTGCGATTTGACTCTCACAATCATAAGCAAGATATTGAGCATCACCCAATACAATTGCTGACTCTAATTCTCCTTTCCATGTGTTAATGGTTGTCCAATCAGTTCCACTGAAATAAGCCATACCAAATGGATGAGTATGAATCCAACACTTGATAGGAAGTTTCATTCCTTCTGTGTTTCCTTCTTGATTTAAAAATGATACAAATCCCGGTGTTCCCACACTCATATAAATATCATCTTTAGCATCTACTATAACTTGCACTTCTCTAGGCTTATCAAATGCCTCAAGAGATTGTTTCCATATTTGACTAAGGAATGCTTCTGTTTCAGTATTAGGATATACCCAAAGCATACTTTCTTCACATACTTCCCATAGTTGAGAAATAGGCTCTTTCCAATCTTCATTAGTCATATCAAATTCTTCTTCCACTTCTTTCACCTGTTTAACTATTTGTGTTACTTTATCTTCGCTCATGTTGAACTCACCCACACACCTGCAATTACTATACATATTGTTATTACTAACAACATATCATTATATTTCATTAACCAATTTATTATTTTACTATTACTTATTATTTTTGCTATACTCATTTTAATCACTTTTTAAATCTTCTAATACATCTGCTGTAGTTATCCCATCTCTATTAAAGAATGGTATTATACTCTCTTTTATTGTTATAGTATATGTATGTCCATTAATCATATGAACTAATATACTCTTACTAGTATCAGTTACACCTAATATCTTATCTTTCTTGAATGCAGTCATACCAAATTCAGTTGGATATTCATTTGTCCAATTAGATTTTTGAAAGGCATTAGGTATGCTCATAACTTTTTCTCTAGAAAGTTCTTGCTCATCTTTTACTTGAGAAACCATAGGTTCTAACTTTTCTTTGTTAGTCTTTGGAACTGACCAATCTACCATTTCAGGCTCCCCCCATTGATTGTACCAAAACATCTTCTTCATTAACGAATTCATGATACGCTTTATGTCCAGCAACAAAACCACCCGCATGTCTTTTAGTTCCCATGAATGATTCACCGCAAGCAGGACAAGTTACTTTAACTATTTCTGCGCGGATATATACCCCATCTTTAGTAATAGTATTAAATATCTCCCCAACATCTTCGTCTGTAAATTCTACTTCATCATCTATATCGCTACTCATATGTTCATCACCATATATGGGTTTACTTCTTCTTTGTTAAACCACTTTTGAATCCATTGTGCGCCCATACTAGCCATAACTATGTTCATCATGTCTATATTTTTTGCTTTGCCATTCCAATTATCTGCTTGACATGAGAAGGAACCTTCGGGGCCATCCAAAAAAGTATCTGATAATGCAGGGTCAATTAAATGGGAGATTAACACACCATTTCGGCCTTGCGCTCGCAAATCAAGCCACTTCACCTTAGTTCGACTACCATGCCCCTGCCTATAAACTAAGCGTCTTACATCTAAATTGTCGGCACAACAAATAACCAAATCATAGCCCATAAGTTGCTTATCAACCAATATATCATATGCTATAGGTCTAACATTATGATATGCAGCCCTAATTTCTTTTGCTTTGTTATAACCTATACTGCTGGGTTGATAGTTTTGATACAATAAATTCTTCTTATCTACAGAATCTGAGTCGGCCACAGTTATGTCGTATATATTAAGCCTATTGAGGAACTGTGTTAAAAAACTACCTATACCACCTACTCCTATAATCAATATCTTTCTCATCTTATCCCATCCATAAAATCATCTAAAGATAAATAATATAATTTATCTTTCTTAATGCCATATTTATCTAATAACTTTCGTAAGTTACTCCTTAAGGAAACCTCAGTAGTTCCACATGCTCGACTAATTTGTGCTTGACTGTAAGGTTTCCTACTAAATATTTTAACTAAATAGAAACAGGCTGATAAATATGCAGCAGTAAGTCTTTCACAATGAATATCTAAAAGGTCATTCACTTGAAATGATAACTTCTTAACATCACCAATATATAGTGTATCTTTACATGATAAATTATGTCCTACGTTATCTACCCAACCATCAATATTTAATTGAGAAAACACCCAAGGCTTACCTAAGATAGTGGCTACTACTCTAGCATTTCTAGATATTTCTTTTCCCGTACACCTAGTAATTTTTGCGTGTCGTTTAATAGTAGTTGCTACACCAATTTCTTTAACAATATAATATGTTAACGATGCTGCTCTAACTTCTATTGATACTCCCCTTAACCCATGTTTTTCTTGAAGAATTTTGTAGTATCTGGGAACTCTTTGCTTTATTTCATAAGATATATTGTAATAAGATAAAGCCATATTAGATAGTTTAAGCATCTTTTTATGACTAGGAGTTTCTGTTTGATTCCATCTTTGAGTATTATATAATACTCTTGCCTTTTTATCACTCAAGTCATTAATAGAAATCATTGACCCTAAATTAAAAGAAGAATTAGTTCTACCCATATAATTAGAAGTTTTCTTTTCTTCTAAAAGAATACTTACTGTTTCTTCTAATGCATTTTGTATTAAAACTAGACCGCAATCATCACAAACTGTTTCGCCTAATCTTTCATCATAAGTTACACTAGTTGATTTACATTCCCAACAATCTATTTCCATTATAATCACCATTTTCTATTTTCATTTATTCTACACTCCATTTTTCCTTCTAAGATACTTTCAGGGATATATCCCTTAATAGTGTGAACCATTGCTATTGTCATTTTATCATTTAATAGAGCCAATGCTCTTGCAGCAAATTGGTCTCCTTTACTAGAATTTCTATGAATATTATCAATACAAATCGGCCCAATTAACTGTCCATTATCAAACTTAAAACTTTCTCTACCTGACCTTCTAGTTCTATCATAATTAATTGCATCTGTTAAATACAAATATGTAGAAACTCTTTGAATATTACTTTTATATTCATTGTCTATAATAATCCAATCACATAGTTTACCACGAACAAACATCGCTTGCAAATCCTTTTTTGCCTCCAGAGCCTGAGTTTTATTCCTTTGTGTGGGCATATTAAATAACTTAATTCTATCAGGGTATTCACTCTCTAATTCTGTTAGAAGATGAGCCGCTCTTTCTTCTACAATATCTTGAGTTCTGTTTTGTTTAAGAAATTCTAGCATTAATTTTTCTTGTGCAGTAGATGGTACACTACCCATTAAATTAGCCCACAAATACTTAGGAGATACTCCCCACTTCTCTGACCTTTTCTTTCCAAATCTATGATAATTAATAAAACCATTTAATTCAGAAATTTTAATAGGAACCCATATTCCATCAGATATTTCTAATGCACACTCATTGTCTGATATAGGTTTAGTATTTAACCTAACTTCTTGCTTTCTTCCTTCTGTCCAAAAGTTATAAGGAGTTCTATTTTCTATTGCGTGTGTAACATTAGGAGGAAAAAGTAATAGTCTACTTATATATTTATCCATTGTTATGCTGCTTTTTTCAAAGCATGAACGAAAAATAATTCTAGCAATATTACCCAATACAATTGCTTTATTTTGTCTAGCACCATTCAAAAAGAAATGGGGCTTACTTTTCTGAAAGACAACAGTTGAGTCTCCATCATCATATCTGAAAGTAATTATCCCCGTCATATTATCTGTTTGGGAATTCCATCTTAAGTGCGTTGGAAACAAATGAACTTTTAATGCCTCTTCAATAACTGAGTATGTTGGGTCTAAAGTATTGTTATGTCTATTAATACTATGCATACTAATTTCATATTCACCAAACTTATTTAATCTAGTTCTATAATTATACATTTTATTTGTAGTTCTAAACAAAAAACTAGTAGTATATTTGCGACTAGAATCATCGGATGTAGGTATAAACATTTTTACTTTCATTATTATTTTCTCTCCCATATTTTTTCTTCTTGAAGATTTCTATTATAATATTTCTTTTGATTGTGTAAATCCTTTAAAAAAGATAAAGAATCTGGTCTAGTGCAAATCTTAGCATCTGCTAATGACCGCCGTAGAAATGCTGTAACAGTCACAGTGGCTATTTGGCCATCTATGAGTCTTTCATATCTTCGATTGATGTTATCTTTGTATGCCGCTTCTGCGGGATGACCCGTAAATAAATCTATTACTTCATTTCTAATATAAAATAATTCTTTGTTTGTTAATTTAGATTTCACAATAACCACCGGCACATGCGGGGTCATTTCCGAAATCAGTATTGTCATCTGTTTCTACTACTTCACTAAAATCTAGTGTGGATAGTTTACCGCATAATTCTTTGTATTTAGATTTTGATATTTCTTCAAATGGTAACTGAGGATAATTGCCTCCATCATGGGCCATAACAGCAAGACCATTATAATAATGTCTATTCATCCACATCCATTGCCCCACTGTGTCCCACTCATCATTTTTTATATTTATAGTTGCTGATACATTGTGAGTATTCATTCCATCTTTGTGTCCTTTATCTACCCATCTGATAGCGAATCTCTTAACTCTCTCTAGTAAGTGAATAGCGGATTCTTGTCTTGTAATTATATCTCCTAATGGTGCTTTCTGTGGAATAGAAAAGACAGCATCAGTTGCTTCGTTGAAATAATCGTCTTCTATTAAATCAGGAGCATTGTTCAACAGATATTTATATACATCTTCCATTTTATTCATCCTAACTCGACGGATATAATGTGGTGCAAACCAAGCATGTATTCCTGATGAGGTTCCTAAAACACAACTTGCTGTTCCTGATGGTTTTACACAGGTTAGTCTAGCGGCATTATTAATATCAATTAACTCTGCAACTCGCTCATTTTCACTCTTTGCTACTATAACTGCTTGTTCAATGTCTAACAAAGTGACTTTATTACTGGCGATTCCCGTCATGGACACACCCAAAAGGGCATCTTTCTCTGTGGTCTTGCGCCATACCTCACGCAAATAGTGGAAATCTGTGTAGGAAGCCTGTAGGGTTCCTAGAAAAGTTGCTGCTTTTACACGCTCTTCTAAATCAAGTTGGCTCTCAACATTAGATACATTACATTCTGTTAAATTGCAAAATTGATATGGTCTTAATGCAATTTCACAACAAGGATTAGTTCCCCAATCTTTGTCGTTTGAAAAGTAAATTCCCGGTTCTCCCGAACCACTTACTCTACTATTTCTTTCGATTCTCTTCCACAATTCATCAAAAATGTTTCTTCTAATTCTGTGTCTTATAATTACTGCGGAATTATTTGCTCTTGCTCTATGGGGATGTAACTTATCCCAATCACCAGATTTAGCACCAATCATTTCCATATCATTAACACTGAATAATGAAATTAAAGCGGCTCTACGAATACCACCTGATAATACTGCATCAGCAATATGGCACATAATATCATGGCATTCTATTGGAGTCAATTGACTACCATCAACCTTTTCAAGTAAGATAGTTTCGACTTTAACTAAAGCAATTCTTAATGGTGCAGGGCCGGGAGCCTTTCCACCACTAGTCTTTAATCGAGAGCCTTTAAGTCTAATGTCTCCATAATCAAATTTAGGAGAAGAAGTTCTCTTTCCAAAATAAGATTCAAATAATACCTTAACTGCATCAGCCCATCCTTCTATAGAATCATTGATTAATATTCTCCTAAATTTTGTGGGGTTGGGTTTCTTTATTTCTGGTAATGCATCAATATGATGTCGTTGAACTGAATAACCTACCCCAGTTCCACCCAGTAGAAGGAACATTGCTTCTGAAAAACATTCAATAGAATCTACTGGCATGTAAGCACAATTATATACCCTGTTAGGGGATAATTCAATTGGTCTTCCAGCAAATTGCATTGAACGCATCGAAGGCAATACCTTAAAATTTATAACAAAGTTAGCATAAACTTCTTTAATTTCTTCACACACTTCTTTATTGTCAGAGAACTTTTGAAGATGCATGTTCATATTTCTATTACATACTTCTTCCCATGTTTCTCGTCTATTTTCTTCTGGCATAAACTTAGCATATTTTGTAAATACATTATAATCTGATAATACTTTCTTTGGGTTTTCCATTTTCAACACCTTAATTTTTTTCTCTCTTCTATTTGGTCAAATGAAGAAAAGGAATGCACATACTGTCCATTTTTCATGACAGTCCATTCTTTTTCTATTACAAAATCCCATTGTGGAAAAGTATTTATAATTTCTTTTCCGAATTCATTTATTAAGTCTGTAATATCTGAATACTCTATACCCTTAAATCTGATTAATGTGTCTCCATCACAGATTATTACTGCTTTCTTGCTTACTGCAAGAACAAAACCCGAAGGGTAAAAATCAGGCTTCATCAAAGTATAATCTAAATAAGATAGACTATCTTTGTATATCCAACCATGTGCCTCTAGCACTATTGGAAGCATCCCTTTAGGGATGATATTTGAATAATCGCATAATTCCACGATACTCTCTCTCCTAATGAAAAGGTAGTGGGGTAATTGGGGGGCATATTACCACCACAGTATGAGAAAACACCTAAAGGTGCTTACTCGGTCCCTCCGACAATTGCCGGAACTAGGTTAACATTGTCAACAGTTTCCCATTCTAATGAAGTTATGTTTTCTCTTAAAACACATTCTCCATCAACAAACACCCAATGCGTTGGATGGTCATTAATCTGCTCAATCATTTCTTCTTGGTTTAATATTAGGTCGGTATGACCCGTTTCATTCATAATTCTTAATTTCATTCTATTCTACTCCTTGTTTTTTCTCATTATCCTCGTTGGTCTATCAACTATTCGGTTGTAGCCCTACCCTCCAACAATCTACCTGTCAGAATATTAACTGTTTGCTCATAATGAGCGCACAAATTCTGATAGTTTTGGACTTGTCCTAACAACTGATTAATTATCAGTTGTGCTTGTTCTAACTGTTGGTCGTGAGTTAGTTCTAGCGGTGCTTCCGGCGTTTGTTCTTTTTCTTTCTTTGTTCCTTTCTTTTTGTCAGTCATTTTTCATTCCTCAAATAATCCTATAGGCCACATTACACTGATGACTGCAACGCCAACAGCAAACTTAGCCAAATTTCCTAATTTACTCATCTTTCATTCCTTTCCTTTAATATTTTATCTATCTCTTGTGATGCTGTTCTCTTATTTAGGGTTGCAAAATCACCATCAAATCCTAAGTTTCTAAGATAGTTGCATTGTGCAGTTGTTGCTGGTTCTGCATCCTTAACGGTTTTATTAAGGATTTTGCGGAGCGTAGCCACCTGTTTTTCAGTAGGCTCTTTGCCGGTAACTATCCAAGAACGGACACTCCCTATAAACCTGCGTTCCCAATCGTTATCACCATCATCTACAGAAAAGTTTGGTAAATCAAAATAAGCACACTTTTCTTCAAAGGTGGCTTGCTTTTCTGCTTCTCTTACAGAACGCACTACTGCTAACTTAGCATCATGTTGTTCTAATCTTTTAGCACCATCTTCTGCAGCCTTCATTGCTATATCTGCTTGTTCTTTTCTCATTGCATCAACTTGTGCTAAACGCTCTGCTAATTTCTCATCCTCTTTAGATATAGTTTCCTTATGTAATTCTACCATAGCAAAGAATAGCGTTAAATCATTCATCAATTTCTCATTGGGATAGCCCTTTTTTCCTTGTTGATTTCTAGGGTTATCAGGGTGATTCCATCTCCAAACAATACTAGCCATTTTATAAGATGGACTGCCAAAGGTTCCTTTACCAACCTTACGAATCTTAGTAACTTCCATTTGTCTAGCATACTTAGTATCATAAATTTTCTTGCCAGTACTGCGAACATTTATTCTCAAATCATATTCTTTGACTAGGTTAAACATCTCGGTGAAGGAGTTTCCATTGGAAGCCCACCATGCGGTTTTCTTCATAGACTCTACCCGAACATCAATCCATTCCTGAATCATGTCCTCAGTAATGTCATCTTTAGATAATTTCATTTCATCAGCAATTGCACGAATAATCAGATATGTGTTTATGTGGTCTGAACCTACACATTCTCTAATCTGATTCTCAGTGTTTAAAATCTCAAAGTGATAAATAATCCTATGAGTGCATAAACATTGGTCAGGGTGTTCTCTAGCCCAATGAGGTCTTTCTTCTCCACCCATACCTGACCACCAAACATTACCTGTTGCAGTCCATTCGTGTTTTGCTACATTGTAATCATCTGATACAGATAATTCAGTCATCTTTCTCTTTAGGATTTTATCCCAACGGCCATCGCCTAATTCTCTCTTTGCTCTAATTTGTTCTTCCATTTAATCACTCTCTTGTAAGTTATCTTTTATTTCTTGGGGTATCACTATGTTAGTTCCATCTCTATTCTTCTGGGTTTCTAGGATGGCTATTAATGATTTCCCTTGACTTGGTTTAGTCTTCATTATTATTTTTCTATTCCATTTTGATAGTATAGGGTCATGTTTAGTTAGTGGTAGTCTTGCCAGATTAAATCCTTCATCATAACATGCACCACTTTTTTCTATATCTAACTCTTGTTGCTTTTCAAATAGTAATTCTTTTTCCTGTCTAGAAAACTTCTTATTCTTTATAGTATTCCATCCCTTTATTCCATGATGTTGTCCACCATCTACTTCCAAGCATAGGTGTAAACTAGGAATATAGAAATCCATCGTCATATGGCTATGTTTCCTAGTTTTTAAGATTCCTTCTATTGATTCATATTCTCTTTCCCATTGAGTGTTCAATTTATATTGCCACAATACATCATTATGACCAAATAGTCTCCA
>TARA_R110002051_G_scaffold293162_1_pt1 | contig 20992 bp, 19 predicted proteins | sample TARA_R110002051 | Tara Oceans TARA_R110002051 (sample SAMEA4397023) | marine metagenome | biome: Polar Biome; feature: [MES] marine water layer (ENVO:01000295) within the mesopelagic zone...; material: water (ENVO:00002006), including particulate matter (ENVO:01000060) such...
GATAACCCCCAAACCGGGGTCAATATTCCATGCCGAATGACAGCCATGATTTCAGCGAATGTGGCCTTGAGGCTCTCTGTGCTGGCATTTCCAAATCCGAGAAAGTCAGCATCGCGCGTCTCGCGGTTGCCCCCCTCGATCCAAAGCGTCAGGAGCATACCCCCCTTCAGGATAAAGCGATCACTGTGAGCCGATATCGAAAGGCGATAGAGCAGTCGTTCAAGCGCGTAGCGGACCAGCACGACATCGTATACGCGACCCTCGTTGCGTGCGAGGTTCAGCAGCCTTTGCTTGATCGATGCAGCCTGATTTGTGGTCGTCCTACCCATTCGACGTCAGCGCCTCGAGATAAGGTCGCATGATCCGCCAGGCCCCTGCTCCCATTGCCGTTTCTGCGATCGCGCCAGGCGTGGCCTTGCGCTGTTCAAGTGCCGCGCGAAGCCCCTCGACGGCAATTGAGCGGTCGACCAGCTTGCTGTTGCGAAAGATGTCGGCAAGGGTTTTTGGCACCGAGAATACGGGCACATCGACGCCTGATATCCAGTGATGCTCGATTCCCTGCTGCATGTACTTGTCGCGAAATTCGACGATGCGGATCGGGGGATAAGCCGGGGCCGGCGCCCAGTCCCTTGTGCTGATAGCAACCCAGATCTTGCGAGGCATCTGATCAGTCAGCCCATGGAAGGCCAGTGCCGAGGTCATGGCAATGACTCCCTTCGGAACCAGTTTTGCAGCTTCGGCCAGTGCCTGTTCGGTGTCCACGTCGCTGTCGGCGCGCTGGTAGAGACCGCGGGAGATGCGAACAATTTCTCCATCATCCACAGCACGTTTGATCGTCTGGCCGGCGATCCCGACCTTGCGAAGCTCATATGCGCGCACAATCGGCTTTGAACGGAGAAGGACCATCAGTTGGTCACGCTGGGTTCGTCCTGTCTGTGCCATATCGTTACATATCCTGGGTCTAATTTGATTCACACCCAGGTTTTGTAACACTTTCGCGCGTGACAATTCCTGGGTCTGTTTTCTTCGACACCCAGGTTTTGTAACGCACAGATTCTTTCTCCGCCAGCCCGAACGAACGGTGTCGCAACACAAAGAAGGCTCCTGGAAGCCGACGAACCTGCGGGAATCCCATGCAGGACATTTCAGACAGCCGAGGTTTGGCCTACACTCCAGAAAGGAGGGCCCGACATGATCCTGCAAAGGCCGCAAGACATTTTCACGATTTCCATTGGGGATACCGTTACAAAAAGAAATCTCTTTGACCTGATTCAGTATTCGAAGATCGAAGAGTCCGAATTCTGGGGCGGCCCGGAATTTTCGATAGGCAACACGCCCCAGCAAGGCATCAACTGGATCGGCGCACCACCGCTCGTTCATGGTGTCATCATCAAGGCCCGCCACGGGTCCTATGAACATGACGGCTGGGCAGACCAAGGCTGGAACGCGTATCGCTACTCGTTCAAGGCGCGAAATTCTGTAGTTTCATATCATGAGACGGCGAACAGGGTTCTCATTTCCCAGCCGCAATACTCCTACCCCATTCTGCTCTTCACCGAGCAAAAGGCAGAATGGGTATTCGAAGGACAGTTCGCCGTTACTGAAATTGCGGACCTCTATGTGTTTCTGGAACGGCAAGGCCGGTCCACGACCGTGGCAACGGCACCGGACGAAATCACATTCCGCGAAGGGGGACGTCGGTATGCCACCCACCTCCTTGCCGAAAGAAGCAGAAGCCGGATCGAATTCCTGAAGACCACATCCTCCTCAACATGCGACATATGTGACGAGGAATTCGCTACCCGCTATGGTGTGAGCTACATCGAGGCCCATCACAAGGTGCCGATATCGACCTTCACGTCGGCATACACAGCGAAACCCGATGACCTGGCACTCCTGTGCCCGAACTGCCACAAGGCCGTCCACATCTACATGAAGCAGAACGACAGCACCTACGCCGAAATCAAGGACATGTTGCAAAGCCGCATACACCAACTCCGATCCACCGATACTGCAACATTGACATAATGGAGAGTGGCATCCGGCAATGCAGGTGCGTGGCCAACAACCTCCGACGCTGACCAGAGCGTGCCATCGAAAGAGGCACTTTCACACGCGGGTAACTCAGTGTCCTCCGTCGATAGTGCGCTCCTCATACTGAGCCCTTAATCGGTGCCGCCTCCAAATCAGGCCTATCAAAGAAGCCTCGGGCGATCGCTTGAACTTTCGTAACCGAGAACCATTTCACGGACGTTTTTCCACCATTCTGCAATGCCGGTTCCGCGCTTTTCCGTTCAACTGAACTGTTATTCGGCATTGAATATTGGATGCTGTTTGACATGGGTGTTGCGCCACTCCTCGTAGAATACGGCGCTGGCACCAGCAGTTGCGACGTCGGTGGCACGCTTGTCCATGTAGAAGGCCTCCAGATCCTTAATCGAATAGCCCTTTTCGGACGCCACCATCGCACCAGAAACGACCCTGAACAGGTCGACGAAACGCCGCTCGCGCTGTAGCTGATCCATCGCCGCCTCGCCAGTACGGTGCTGGGCCGTCAAGCGCCGGAGGGCGGCGATCTCGTAGTTGGCGTAGTGGAAGATATGCGCGTTCGGATAACGCTGCATCCGCTCGACCAGAAACGCCAGAAGGTTGGCCGTGGCGCGCCCCTCCTCCTCGCGGGTATGAGCCCAGAAGGCCCGGAATTTCCAATCTTTGTCCTCACAGTACCAGACGCCGTGGAGGTACTCGAGCCCGTCGGGAAAGTAAGGATCGCCCTCAATGTCATAGAAGACGTCGCATTCGTCCGGCGGAGGCAACATACCGAAACCCTTTCCGGGTTCGGCATCACGCAGCTCGAACGACGGAGGTCCGCCGGCGCGGCGCGCCGACTGCAGGCGGGCCTGCGATACGAGTCTGCGCAGTGTTTCCATCGTCATCCTGGGAACACGGTCATGCTGGGCGGCAAGCCCTGCCATGGTGGTAACGCCAGCAGCCTCCAGTTTCTGCCGTTGGGATCGGCTGATGCCCGCTACGAGCGCTAGGCTATCCTCGGCCTCCCACTGCTCGGCGCAGCGGTCACTCCAGCGACACAAACTGCATGCCGAAACCGGGTCGAGTTCGGTCTCGGGACGCTCGACCAGGAAGCCTCGAGCATCCGACGCGCGTGCCGAGCACAAGACGTGCGTATAAATCTCGGTTCCCGTGCATCCGTTGCGCTCGAATAGTCCTTTCCGAGAAGCTTTGATCCGACCAAAAATTGTACCGAGGATCATTCCAGTAGTTTAGTCTTTGTAGCGGCACCGCCTTGCGCTCGCTCAAAGAACCCAAGAGCGCCAGGATGGGCTCTCTGTTGGCGTTGTAGGCCGCATGCCCGTCAGTATGATCGCGGTGCGAAACGCGAAGATCGATCCTTTGAATAAGCTCGGCTTCGCTCTCGCTGAGATCAATATGATATTTCTTCACTTTTCCTTTCTTTCGGTGCGTGGCCCATCCTGTGCGGCGTTCCTAGTCACGCTGGCTTCTCTGGTAGAGTTCAAGGACCCATGGGGAATGGTGGTGCTCTTGATACACTAGGCTGAGGTGCTTCTTTGGCCGTGTCACACCGACGTAGAACAGCCGCCTCGCTTCGCGAAGCCCCGCCGGAGTGCGGCTGTCGCGTTCGCTCGGGATGTCGCTGGCGTTGACGCCATACATGATGACGGCGTCGAACTCCCTGCCCTTGGCGCTATGCAGGGTGCTGAGGTTTACGCGTCCCGCACCTTCGACACGCCCCGCGAAGTGAGCGAGCGGAAGATCGAGATCTCGTGTCGGATCTGTGTTGGTGATCATTTCGTCGCAGACGTTCCATTCGACTTCCGAATTTCGGGCGACATCGCGCCAAGGCGTGATGATTTTTCGCTGGAAGCGCTCCAGCCATGTATGCGTTGTCTCCTGCCTCCCGATCGAGGCATTGAGGAAAGTCATAAGCTGCGCGGACAAATCCTGATGCTCGCGTTCGCTGGCATGCCGCCCGAATACGAGCGCGACAGCCTGCGACAGAAGCCGTGCATACGGCGGATCAGCATCTCTCCATCCCCCGGTCACCCAGCGAGCACAATCTTCAATGAACCGCGCCAGGCGCGAGTTTCGTCTAACGAGGGCATTGGTGTCTGTTCGGACAAAGGGAATGCCGGCTTCCTTCAGCGCATTCGCGACCTTGTCGCCAAGCCACGCCGCTCGATAGAGGATCGCGATTTTCCCAAGCTCGAACCCTTGTTCGACGAGCTTTGGGATTATCGTGACGGCAATGGCTTCGGCCTGCGAGTCGTGACCATAGGGGACGTGCCAAAAGCTCAGATCCCCTTCGGGGGCGCCATCGACACCACGATAATCCCGCTCTTCGCCCAGCGCGCCCAGCGATGCGCGAATGATCTTGCCTCCTGAACGGTAATTGAAACGCAGCCTGATGGTCCGCACATCAGCGCGCCGGGTTAGGTTTTCGAGCAATTCAGGATTGGCCCCGGCAAAGGCGTAGATAGACTGGTCGGCATCGCCGACAGCGAAGAGCCGGATTCCGCCCTCAAAACACAGGAGCAGGACGAGCTCATGCAGCGCGTGGCCGAGATCCTGGTACTCATCCACAAAAAGCACCGGAAACCGTGCGCGCAGAGCGTCCCGAATCCAGAGATGCTCTTTGATCATGCGATAGGCGAGAAGCGGCATATCGTCGAAATCAAGCAATCCCTGACGGCGCAGTGCTGCCTCATAAGCCTCGATGAAAGCCGCCAGTTCCGGATTTCGCCCACGCCACTCGGGCCGCGAGCGATCGACGTCGCGCTTGCGCTTCTCGGACGCGAACTCCCACCGCCGGTGCGGATCATCGCCGCCATTGATGACGTTCCGGTACGCCACCTCCACCGCAGCTCTCGCTTCCAATCGCGTCGCGACCCTGAGATCAGGTGGAAGGCCCGTCGGCACGCAGCGGACATAAGGACCAATCACTTGACTGAGCGCGAAGCCGTGCACCGTGCCGATGAAGGCGCGCTCGCCGGGAGTAACGCCGAGGCGGGCAAGACGTGTTTCGAGTTCGATCACACACTCGTTGTTGTAGGTGATGCAAGCGACGCCTCGCGGTTCGACCACCTCCTGTGCCAAGACCCGGGCCATAGCCGCCGTCAGGGTTTTGGTCTTCCCACTTCCGGGGCCGGCCAGCACGACGCAATGGCCGGGCTCAACGACGGCCGCTGCCTGTTCCGGATTCGCTTTGAGTTCAGCAAGGGCCTGAGCGAGGGCGCGATCGTTAGGCATGCTGGACCGCGGCAACCACTGAAGTGATCGCACTTTCGATATAGGTTGGCGACTTAAGACCCACCGCCTTCTTCGCCAGCCTGGCTCCGAGCCGTCCCTTTCCGATGCTCGCGATCATGGCGAGTAGCTGCGCGGCATCGACCGCCGCGCCGCCTCGCCAAGCCGCGATCCGTGCCGTCCGCACCGAGCCGAAGTCCTGTTGTTCCAAAATGTCGAGCAGCGGATGCAGCAAGGCGGGCGTGTTGGCGACGGATACCTCGAAGGTCTGGTCGTTGAGGAAAACGCGCGTTTTCGCCGCGTCTACGCTGAACGCGGCATGGTCCATAGCTTCCCACTTCGCCAACTGCGGTGGTGACAGCAGCGGCTGACCACGAATCGTGAGCATGTCCTGCCAAAGGTCCAGCGTTCGCTTCCGTCCGAGCGGAGGCTTGCTTCCGTCGAGAGGATCCCAGTCGGTGATCACGCAATAAGGTAGCTTCAGCGCCTCCGCGAGTTTCACATATGGGCGGAAGTTGACGCCGCCGACATTGCAGACCGTGATTCCAAGCTCGTCTAGCGAATGGCCGAGTGACGATGCGAAGGTGGGCAAGAGCGCCTCCTCCGCATCGCCCTCAACGAAAATAACGCCCTGAGCGAATAGCAGTTCGGCGCGTGTCGCATTAAGATAGGTTTCAAGATCGTCGATCTCGTCCGACGTTACCGGCAAGTTCGCCAGCGAGAACGCCTGGGTCGCCCCACCCTGCTTCTTCAACTGGACGATTGAGCGCAACGGAGTGACTGCCGCCAAAGTCGGCGAGTGGCTAGTGACGATCATCGCCTGGGACGGGTCGACGTTACCCAACAGCTTCTTGAAAACGGATCGCTGCAGCTGCGGGTGAAGATGCGCCTCGGGCTCTTCGATGCACAGGATCGAGAAGTTTCGTTCGTTCTTCTTGCGGCGCCATGAAAATTCCGCGAGCTTTAGAGCGAGCAACGCCACGTTGGCCGATCCAAGACTGGCATCCCCAATGCCACGCTTCCCGTTGTCGATGAACATCGCAATCGCCCTAAACAGGCGCAGCGGGTCAGTTGGCGCGAATCTCAAGCGAGCGTCGATGTCATGCACTTTTCCGGAAAGATGGAGGATGCCCGACCGCAACTCATCTTCCAACGTCTTAATCGTCGGAAACGTTTCGAGCGTTTTGGTCGCCTTGTCGAGCTCGGCAGCTACAGCGTCGATATCCGTGCGGCTGATCCCGGAAACCGCATCCTCGAGCAGAGGGCGCAATGGCGAACTACGCCAGTTCCCCAACTGCCCTTCAGCATCTCGCAAAGCGTCAAGCAATTCGATCGCGATGCGGCGCCGGACCCTACTGGGAAGCGAGCGGGTTTCATCGCCGCCTCCGAAAACGATAAACTCACAATCGGCACCGGATTGTGGAGCACCGGTAACCTCGGGCTTCTTGCGGAAGACGTAGCTGAGTTGCGCGATCGTTGGATCGTGCGCGGCGCGAAAATCGGTCAGGATCGCGGTCAGGGCCATATCCGTCGCGAAATCTGAAAGCTCCAGATGTACCTCGATCGGCACGCTGAAATCGGCCGGCCCTCCATCCCAGAAGTCGGTCAGCTTCAGCTGCCTGGCCGAGTCAGGGAGGGTCGGATCGAGTATGAGCTGGATTGCAAACAGAAGATTGCTTTTTCCGACTCTATTCTGCCCGAGCAACACGACATTGCCAGATAGCGGAATATCGATAGATTGAAAGTTTCTGAAGTTTCTTATGCTCAACTTGCTTAAACGCATTACACCCCCAGGCTTGTGTGTCTTTATTAGCCTAACAATTCAGTAGATCGAGAGCTTGAGCAATCATCGAGACTCGATCGAATATAGCGTAACGTAAGCAAATGATCACGCGCTCCACCCATATCGTCGACGGTTTGCTCGCTTTACGCAGTGCGCGCGCGGCAGCCGCCATCAGCGGTGCCATCGGCCGCGAAATCCTGACGCTTCCCCTTCTCGCCGGTCGCCTTGCCGGCGGGTTTACAACGCCCGCGGGGACCGATGTTCTTTACCCGACGATCCAGGCAGCACTTGCTGCAGGCGGTTTTCGAGATATTGCCGGCATCGCGGGCTTGCCAGGCATGCCACGGGCGGTCCTTCAATCGCTCGACTCGGTCTGGCGCTCGGACTTGGATTTGGCCTCGCTCGCCCACGAAGCCGTGCGGTTCCACGACCTTGCTCTGATAGAGACGCGAATCCGCGAGAGCCTACCAGCCACTCATCTGCTGCCCCGCGACCTTCGCGACGCCGCCGTCGAACGCGCTGACTACACCCGCACCGTTCTGGGCACCGTCACACTCGCCGGCATCGTCGAGGTTGATCCGGTTTGGCGTCCTCTTCTCAATGCAATCACACGCGTGGCCGACCTGTCCTGGGATATGCCGGATGGTGTTGAGCAGCCTTGGTTCGGCGGCGCCATCCGCAAGAGCGCAGCCCCTGGACCTACACATATTTCCGCCGAAGCGAGCGCAGATCCGAAATCAGAGGTCGTGGAGGCGCTGAGATGGGCTAGGCGACTGCTATCGACGGGCCAGGTCAAGGCACAGGACATCGCAATCGCCGCGACCGCGACGCAAGACTGGGACGATCACTTTCTTGCCTACGCGAGAAGTGCGGCACTGCCGGTCCATTTTTCACATGGCGTGCCGGCGTTGAGCACAGCGGATGGTCAGACCTGCGCTGCCCTCGCGGATATCCTAGGCAATGGTCTCAGCCAGGATCGCGTCTGGCGGCTACTCCGGCGCCTTCCGTCGCGGCCGTTCGCCAACTCACTTCCCGAAGATTGGTTCGCCGGCATTCCGAGAGGGGCAGCGCTACGGACACTTGATCAATGGCGCGAAGCGTTCACCGCGGCCAAGCCACAGCGGGCTACGGCCGAGCTTGCCGAGCAAACTCTTCTGCCGATCCTCGATCTCCTCGCCCGCGGACCAGAGGCTGGAGGCGAAGCCGGCATGCAGCTGTTGAGCGGCGCGAGCCTGACGATGTGGGAAGAGGCACTGCGAAGCGCCCCGCCGCATGCAATTGCACTGTCACTCCAATCATTGCGGGTCGCGGATCAACGCGAACCTGCCAATAGCGTTGTCTGGTGTCCGGCGTCGCAGTTGGTGTCGTGTCCGCGACCGTTCACACGTCTGCTTGGCTTCACCAGCCGATCCTGGCCACGATCGGACCATGACGATCCCCTCATCCCGAATCATCTGCTCGAGCGCCGCAAGCTGCATCCGGTCAGCACCGCCGAGCGAGACCGCCTTCATTTCGAGATCATAAGGGCACAAACACGCGAGCAACTGGTCATGTCGCGTGCTCAGCGAAACGCCAGAGGCAGTCAGCTATCACCAAGCACCTTATGGCCCGGAGACACAGTCGTTCACAAACGCGACCGCGTGCCAGAACACGCCTTCAGCGAAGCTGACCGGTTGTTGGCGCGCGCCCGCGACGCCGGACAGCTCGCCCATGTGCGGCAGGCTCAACTCTGCTGGCGAAACTGGCAGTGGCGTGCGGATCTCACCGCCCATGACGGATTGTCGGACGCCAATCACCCAGCGATCGAGGCCGCCCTTGTGCGGGTCCAGTCGACGACCTCATTGCAGCGCTTGCTGCGTGACCCGCTCGGATTCGTTTGGCGATATGCATTGGGCTGGCGCTCGGCTCGTCAAGAGCCCGAACCGTTGGAGCTCGATCCGACGTCGTTTGGCGAACTGGTACACGAGTTGATCAGCGGTGCGATCTCAGCGCTTGAGCCCGCGCCGGGATTTGCCCGCGCAAGCGCCAACGAAATCGAGGCAGCAATCGAAGGCGCTTCAGCGGCCGTCCTTACCTCATGGCCATTGCAACGATCGGTTCCGCCGCCGATCCTTTGGCGTCACACGGTGAAGGAAGCGGCGCGCAGGACGGCGAAAGGCCTTGCCTCCGACGATTTGGTAAGATCCGACACGCGAAGCTGGACCGAGGTTCCATTCGGCCAAATTGATTGGGTATCGGAGCAAGTGCCATGGAACGCAATGTCGGCCGTTCCGATCGAGCCGACCGACTTGATCTTCGGTGGCCGGATGGACCGATTAGATATTCGAGCGACTGGCGACGCCGCGAGGATCACAGATTACAAGAGCATCAAGCCACCTCCGAAAGCTCAACGTATCACCCTTGGACAAGGGCGCGAGCTGCAGCGCGTGCTTTACGCAATTGCCGTGCGGGCCCTACTGCCTGAGGTGAGAACAGTGGTCGCACGTCTGGTTTATTTGACAGATGACCCGGCAACGTTCCAGCTCAAGGGAGACGAACTCGACGACGCAATCACGCACGCAATTGGCTACATGTCGGCAGCAACGACAATCCTGCGCAGCGGACGGCTTGCGCCACGGTGGGAGAAAGACGTCTTCTATGACGACATGCGACTTGCGCTCCCAGCGGATCGCGAAAGCTATCTCCGTCGCAAGGCCTCGGAATTCCGCGCAGCCAACCAGCAACTCAACAAGCTCTGGAGCGCCGCGACATGACGCTCGTCGATCAGGACAACCGTAGTCGGGCAATGACAGACTTCTCGTCGATCCTGCTGGTGGAAGCGGCTGCGGGAACTGGGAAGACGTCGCTTATGGCCGGGCGCGTGGCAATGATGCTCGCCGCAGGGCACCACCCCGAAGAGATCGCCGCGATCACCTTTACCGAGTTAGCGGCAAGCCAACTTGCCTCGCGAATTAGAGAGACCGTCGACCTCCTGCTGATGGGCGTGGTTCCGGCCTTCCTAAAGGCGGTCATTCCGCAGGGGCTGTCCGACCAGCAGCGAAACGCGCTCCTTGCCGCATCCACGCAACTCGATGAGTTGACTGCCACAACCATCCACGGATTTTGTCAGGCGATCATTCGCAGCCATGGCGTCCGGGCGGGCCTTGATCCTGGCGCTCGCGTCGCCGACGCGATCGTCGCCGACAATTTGTTCATGGCAGAATTATCAGCGTGGTTCTCACGCCGGCTCGCGACTGACGCCACAGAGGACGATCCGATCGTTGTCTTGGCGGAGCAAATTCCGCTGCAGGTGGTCGACCTCGTCCGTGAACTTGCATTCCTGAGGCGCAAGCACCCCGATGCTGAGCCGATCGCTCCGCCCCGAGATCTGCGACCCGACATCGACTTCGTCCAGGCTGTCGACGACTTCGAGCGATGGAGAGCAAGCGTCGGGGACGAGGCATGGGCGCGAGAAATCGCACAGGAACTCGGGAGGCTGGCGACACGCTACCAAGGCTGCTTCGCCGGCGATCCGGATTTTCGCTCGTTGTGGCATCTCTGCGATCCAGGATCGGGCCGGTTGTTTGGACGGAAGGGATTGCAGCTCAAGACGTATGACGAGGCCGCGCGCGGTTTTGGCGCTCACAAGAATGATATTGGCGACGTTTCAGGACGGTCGCTGTTCGAGGCGGTCACCGACACGTGGAGCCAGCTCATTGGCCACATCGCGAGCAGTCTCGTCTGTTCGCTATCAAGCTCGATTGACCAACTGCTGGAGAGCTATCGCGCCCGCAAACGCGCGGCGGCGATTTTGGATTTCGACGACCTGATAGTTCACGTTCAGTCGCTTGTGCGCTCACACGAAGACGTGCGACAGGCAGTTGGGCGGCGCTATAGGTATATTCTGGTCGACGAGTTCCAGGACACCGACCGCCTTCAAAGTGAGATTCTGTTCTCGATTGCTGCAGTCGCCGAACGCCCAACGCATTGGGAGACCGCGCGGCTGCGCGCTGGAGCGCTTTTCCTCGTCGGCGATCGCCGCGACCGGCATCGACTTTCGCATTGGCGGCAACCGAGCCTTCTACGTGCCTGCCCATGACTATGTGCAGGTGCCGCCGCCGCAGGCCTATTTCGAGCCCATCAATTGGCATCGCACAGCTCTGCACGAGATGGGTCACGCGACAGGCCATGCCTCGCGTCTGGGGCGGGAATTCTCGGGCTCGTTCGGCACGAAGAAGTACGCCTTCGAAGAGCTCATTGCCGAGTTCAACGCCGCGTTCTGCTGCGCCTCGCTCGGCATCGCGCCGACCGTCCGGCACGCCGATTACATCGCCTCCTGGCTCGAAGTGCTGCGCGAGGACAATCGCGCCATCGTCCGCGCTGCCAGCCAGGCGGGCAAGGCCGCCGACTGGCTTCTGGCCTTCGCTCCGGACACCGCGGAGTCCAGCTCTGTGGTGAGCTCTTGCGACAGGAGGGTGGCATGATCCTGTTGACCGACGATTTGCGCAACCGGCTGCTCGCCAATGGGCGGCAGCGGGATATCGACCATGTGCCCGTGGTGAAATTCTTCAACCGGTCGGTGCGGCCACCTGGCTCATCACCGAGATGGAGGCGGACGGCGACACGCTGTTCGGCCTTGCCGATCTCGGTTTCGGTTGCCCGGAACTCGGCTCCTGCAGCCTGGCCGAACTCACCTCCGTTCGCCTTCCTTTCGGTCTCGGGATCGAACGCGACATCTTGTTTCAGGCCACATTGCCGATTTCGGTCTATGCCGAGGCGGCCCGGCAGGCCGGGAGCATCGTCGAAAGCGAACGCCTGCTCCATGTCGCCGAGGCGACGCTGCGGGACCGCCGGTGACATGCCGCTGCCCAAGTCCGCGGTCCGATTTGTCGACATATTGAGAGTGAGAGGGCTGCGCCCTATTCCGTGACGGGTCGGAATTCGAGAGAGAGGCTCTCGGCGCCCGTCGCGGAGTAAATCATCATGGCGAATGCAGCCAAGAAGATCACCCTGTCGTCGTCGCGCGACATTCCCTTCAACAAGCTCGTGCTCTCCCAGTCGAACGTCCGGCGCGTCAAGGCCGGCGTCTCTATCGAGGAACTCGCCGAGGACATACTGATCGTGTGGCTGGGGGTCTGGGAGATTGCCACGCCCCGGGCCGCCGCCGTTGGCGAGATGACCGAATATGAAATGCTGATGGGTGGCGGCGCGCCTAAAGCCGGCATTCCCGCGCCATCGGAAATCATCGCCAAGGCCGTCGAGGAGCTTTCCAATCCGTTCTATGACGCAGGGCCCAACGACAAGGGCATCGGCATCCAGATCGGCTATTCGCTGTTTCGCGTTCTCGCCGGCTATTTTCTCGCCGCACTGATTGCCCTGCCCGTCGGGTTTCTGATCGGGATGAGCCCGCTCATGCACAAGGCGCTCGATCCTTACATCCAGGTCCTGCGGCCCATTTCCCCGCTGGCCTGGATGCCGCTGGCCCTGTTTCTCATTCGTGACAGCCAGGCCTCGGCCATCTTTGTGATCTTTATCTGCTCGATCTGGCCGATGCTGATCAACACCGCTTTCGGCGTGGCCGGGGTGCGCAAGGACTGGGTCAATGTGGCCCGCACCCATGAACTCGGGCCCTTGCGCACCGCGTTCCAGGTCATCCTCCCCGCGGCGGCGCCCACCATCGTCACGGGCATGCGGATTTCGATCGGCATTGCCTGGCTGGTGATCGTGGCCGCCGAGATGCTCGTGGGGGGAACCGGCATCGGATATTATGTGTGGAACGAGTGGAACAACCTCGATCTCACCTCAGTGATTTTCTCGATCCTGACCATCGGCGTCGTCGGCATGCTGCTCGACGCCGCCTTCGGTCAGCTTCAGCGCGCCGTGCGCTATCAGGAATAGGAGAGCGGCATGGACAAACCATTTCTCGAAATCGACGGATTGGCCAAGCGTTTCCCCAATCCAAAAGGCGAAGACCTTACCGTCTTCGAGAACGTCAACTTCGATATCGACAAGGGCGAATTCGTCTGCATCATCGGCCATTCAGGGTGCGGAAAATCGACCATCCTGAATGTTCTCGCGGGGCTGGACGAGCCGACCGAGGGCGCGGTGACCATGGATGGCAAGGAGGTCTCCGGACCGAGTCTTGATCGCGGCATCGTCTTCCAGAACTATTCGCTCCTGCCCTGGATGAGCGCCATCAAGAACGTCGCGTTCGGCGTCAAGGCGCGCAACCCCAAATGGAGCCGCGCCCAGGTTTATGATCATGCCAAGACATTTCTCGACATGGTCGGCCTCAAGGATGGTGCCGAACACAGAAAGCCGGCCCAGCTTTCGGGCGGCATGCGCCAGCGCGTTTCGATTGCCCGCGCCTTTGCAATCGAGCCCAAACTGCTTTTGCTCGACGAGCCCTTCGGGGCGCTCGATGCCCTGACCCGCGGCACGATCCAGGACGAGTTGATCCGCATCTGGCAGGGCACCAACCAGACCGTGTTCATGATCACCCATGACGTGGACGAGGCGATCCTTCTGGCCGACCGCATCCTTTTGATGAGCAATGGCCCAAAAGCGCAGGTTGCCGAAAGCGTCGTCGTGGACATCGAGCGGCCGCGACGCCGCGCCGAAATCATCCATGATCCCGCCTACTACAAGATCCGCAACCATCTGGTCGATTTCCTCTCCACCCGTTCGGCGCAGATCGCTCTTGGCGAGGGAAATGCGGACGCCATGGCCCGGCCACGCACGGTCAACCCGGCGCGCGAAGGATCGCCCGACCCCGCCGACGACAGCGACCGCCCCGCCGGCAGACCCCGGCTGGTTGCCAATGCCTGACCATTTCAACAGCCAAGAAAAAGGAACAAACCGATGAACAAGGCTGATGTTACCGACATGATCCTCGAAAAGAAGCGCGCCACGGGGATCACCTGGGGGGAAATTGCCGAAGGGATCGGCATGTCGGACGTGTTTACGACCTCCGCGTGCCTGGGCATGAATGCCTTCCCGCGCGAAAAAGCCGATATCCTCGCCCGCAATCTGGGGCTTCCGCAGGAAGCCGCCGTGGTGCTGGCCGAGTACCCGACCAAGGTTTTCAACCAGTCTGTGCCGACCGATCCGGCAATCTACCGGCTCTATGAGATCGTCGGGGTCTATGGCGACACCATCAAGGAATTGATCAACGAAAAGGCCGGCAACGGCATCATGAGCGCCATCGATTTCGAGATGAGCGTGGAAAAGGTGCCCAACCCCAAGGGCGACCGCATCGAGCTCAAGATTTCCGGAAAGTATCTCGAATACAAATCCTGGTGACGCTCAAACGGAGCCTTCGGGCTCCGCCATCACCCTAGCAAATCATTTTACCCCTGCCCTCTCGCCTCCGCATCACGGCATCGCAGGTCGCTCAAGCGGTCAGCATCCGCAGGGCCGTGATGAACAGGAACACCGCAAATGCAATCTTGAGCATGCGTGGATTGAGGGCGTGTGCCAGTCTGACCCCAAGGGGTGCCATCAAATAGCTCACCGGAGCAATGATCATCACTGCGGCTAAATTGACATAGCCGAGGCTCAATGGCGGCCGGCCGGCAACATCCCAACCGCTCCAGACAAAGCCCAGAACACCGGGCACGGCAATCAAAAGGCCCATGGCCGCTGCCGTGCCGACGGCTCTGTGCACGGCGAAGGAAAATGCACTCAGTGTTGGAACAGTCAACGTCCCGCCACCGATACCCATCAGTGAAGAAATCAAGCCGATAACCACCGCAATCGTGCGGTTGGCAAGTTTGGATCCTGGCAGCGACTGGGCAATCACGAGCGTCTTGGGAATGGCCATGTTGATGGCAACGACAATCGCGACACTGCCGAAGACCAGCCGAAGACCGTCACCCGGTATGACCTTGGAAAGCACGCCACCGATCAGTGCGCCCAGAACGATCGCAGGGCCCCACAGCTTGAGCAGAGACACATCTATCGTACCGCGCCTGGCATGCGCACGCATGGAGGAGATCGATGTTGGAATGATGGTGGCCAGAGACGTCGCCACCGCCAGGTGACTGGAGATGTCGGGAGGGAAATCGAGAATGGTCAGGACCCAGAACAGCGCCGGCACCACCACGATGCCACCACCAACGCCCAAAAGTCCGGCCAGAATGCCGCCGAAACAGCCCGTGGCCAGCAGTCCTGCGACCAACGCAAGGATCGTGGGCACGTCGAGTTCGAAATTCATGTGGATGTCTCGATTTCAGGAAAATTTTCTATGATTTCGATCGAGGATCGAGAGCGTCACGGAGGCCGTCGCCGAGCAGGTTGAAGGACAGCACGGTGATAAAAATGATCATGCCGGGCCAAAGCGCCATCCATGGCGCGTTTGAAAGAAAGCGCTGCGCGCTGTTGAGCATGGAGCCCCAGGATGGTGCCGGCGGCTGCTGCCCGAGGCCGAGAAATGACATGCTTGCTTCGGCGATGATTGCCGTTGCGATCGTGATCGTCGTTTGTACGAGGAGCTGCGGCAGGATGTTGGGCAGCACGTGCCGCAGGGCCACGCGCCAGCCTGGGTTCCCAACAGAACGGGCAGCCTCGACATATTCCTCCGAGCGCAGAGACAGAACCTGCCCGCGTGTAAGCCTGATGAACAGTGGGGTGGCCGTGATGCCGATCGCTAACATGGCGTTGGTGAGGCTCGGTCCCAGAAAGGCGGCAAACGCAATCGCCAGTATGAGAAAGGGGCACGCAAGCATGGCATCGGTGAACCGGCTGATCAGTCCGTCCACGAACCCACCCACAAAGCCTGCTGCCAAACCAAGCGGCACACCCAGTGCGATGGCGATACTCACCGAAATCACGCCCGCCATCAGTGATGCCCTTGCCCCGAAAACCAGGCGCGAAAAGATGTCCCGGCCGCTCTCGTCGGTCCCCAGCCAGAATTGTGCAGACGGGGCCTGACGAACGGCCGTCCAGCTCTGGGCTGCCGGATCATAGGGCGCCAGAAGCGGCGCAAAGATCGCGACCAGGACCACGATGGCTACCACCACCAGACCAAAAACCGCACTCTTACTCTTGGAGAAGCGGCGCCAGACGCGGCTTTCCAAAAGCCGGGAGAACGGTATGGCGGGAAGGGCTTGGGTTTGAGCCATGGTTCAGTTCCTAAGCCTGGGATTGGCAAGAATATAGCCAATATCGGCAAGCAGATTGAGCAAGACATAGAACAGGGCCGTGATGAGCACGACGCCCTGCACAACCGCATAATCGCGCGTGAACACGGCATCGACGATCAGCTTGCCGAACCCGGGAATGGCAAAAATCTGCTCGGTCAGAACGGCACCGGAAAGCAGGGATCCGAATTCGAGCGCACCAAGCGTGATAATCGGGGTCAGGGCATTACGCATGGCGTGCTTGATCACCACGACCGAAGGCGCCAGCCCTTTCGCCCTTGCCGTGCGGACATAGTCGCTCTCGAGCGCCTGGATCATGCCCGATCGCGTATGACGCATGATGACGCCGGCAATCGCGGTCCCGAGGACGAAGGCCGGCATGACGGTCGTTGCAAGGCTCATCTGCCAGTTGACGAACGGGCTTACATAGCCTGAGGCCGGCAGCCAGCGCAGATAGATCGAAAAGAACAGGATGAGCATGATGCCCAACCAGAAATTGGGTATGGATATGCCGGCCAGCGAGACGATGTTGGCTACATAATCGGTTTTCGTGTTACGGCGCACCGCGGAAACAATTCCACCCAAAACGCCCAGGACAAGGGCCAGGATGATCCCCATGACCGCCAGTTGAAGCGTGACCGGCAGCTTTTGCACGATCAGCGTGGTCACGGGCAGGTTATGACGCATCGACATTCCCAGGTCGCCCGTCATGACACCGCCAACCCAGTAAAAATACTGCATGAAGATTGGCTGATCGAGGCCATAGCGCGCCCGAATGGCCGCCACGGTTTCAGGGTCGGGATTTTCCCCCGCCAGGGCCAGCGCCGGATCGCCGGGCAGCAGATGCTGGAGAGAAAAAATGATCAGCGACAGGATAAAGATGGTGGGCACGAGCTGAAGCAGGCGCCGTCCGAGCAGTTTGATCATGGCGTCGGCTCCCTCGCGGCCAACGGCCTGGAGAACGCCGCGAAAAGCCTTTCAAGCCTTGGATCGGAAGCGGTGCTCTTGGGCAGGAGATCATCGGCGGGTGGCAATTCCCGCCAGAAGGCGCATGCATTGGCGTGACCATCGGGTTCTGCCTCGAGTGTCATCGAAACTTCGCTGCATTGGGGCCGCGCATGCGGACAACGCGTGTGAAGCCGGCACCCGGAGGGCGGATCGATCGGGCTGGGCAGATCGCCCGAAAGTGCATGCGCGCGGCCGTGCTGCTTTCGATCCGGCGTTGCCACCGGAATGGCCGAAAGCAAGGCCCTTGTATAAGGATGCCGAGGGGAAGCGAAAATCTTGTCCGTCTCCCCGACCTCAACGAGCTTTCCCAGATACATGACGGCAACCCGGTCCGAGATGTGTTTGACCACGCTCAGGTCATGGGAAATGAAGACATAGGCCAGTCCGAGCCGCTTCTGGAGGGACTTGAGAAGATTGAGGACCTGCGCCTGGATCGAAACGTCCAGCGCCGATACCGCCTCGTCGCAAACCAGTATCTTGGGTTCGGATGCAAGAGCGCGGGCAATCACGACACGCTGGCGCTGCCCGCCGGAGAATTCATGGGGGAACCGGTGGGCATGCTCACGGCGCAGACCGACCATTTCGAGGAGTTCGCCGACACGTGTCATGCGCTCCGCTGGCGGCACTATGTGATGCAACATCAGCGGCTCGGCGACGGTCTGCCCGATCGTCATCCGCGGATTGAGCGATGCATACGGGTCCTGGAAAACGAGCTGGATCTTGCTGCGCAGCGCCAGTATTTCGCGCGCGTTAAGGCTCGTGATATCGGTGCCATCAAGAATGACGGTTCCGGCGCTGGGTTCGATCAGGCGCATGAGCATGCGCCCGATGGTGGACTTTCCGCATCCCGATTCGCCCACGATCGCCAACGTTTCTCCTGCCGCAAGCGAAAGCGAGACGCCATCCACTGCGCTTACACGCGCGAGCGGGCGACCGAAAACCGAACGTTTGACCGTAAAGTGCTTTTCGAGATTGGAGGCGGTCAGGACCGGATCTGCCACAATTTCCGCGATAGGCTGGCTATGCATCGGCGAGTTCCTCAAGCGGTGCGCGCCAGCAGCGGCTTGAATGACCGTCGGCAATTTCGCGCAAGGGCGGCATCTGGGCGCATTTTTCGATGCGGAACGGGCAACGCGACTGAAAGCGACATCCGTCCGGAGGATTTGTCATATCGGGCACACTGCCGCTGATGGCCACGAGTTCATCGCGGTCTTCATCAAGTCTGGGCAACGAGCCGAGCAGACCAATCGTATAGGGATGCTGGGGGAATCTGAAAATCTGCTCCACCGACCCCCCTTCTACCACCTGGCCGGCATACATGACGATCACGTCATCGCAGGTTTCGGCAACAACGCCCAGATCGTGCGTAATGAGTACGATCGCGGTGCCGGTCGTGGTCTTGAGATCATCGAGAAGCGCCAGAATCTGGGCCTGAATGGTCACATCGAGCGCTGTTGTCGGTTCATCGGCGATCAGTACTTCTGGCTCGCACGCCAGAGCGATCGCGATCATGACACGCTGCCGCATGCCGCCGGACAGGTTATGGGGAAACTGCCGCGCGCGCGTTTCAGGCGAGGGCATGCGCACCATGCGCAGCATCTCGACTGCGCGGTCCCAGGCTTCTTTTCTTGAAATCTGACGATGGCGCAGGATCGTCTCGGCAATCTGATCGCCGACTGTGTAGGAGGGGTTGAGCGAAGTCATCGGCTCCTGAAAGATCATGGAGATCCGATTGCCCCTGAGGTTTCGCATGTCCGGCTCGCTGATCTCAAGGAGATCGCGCCCGTCGAAGGTAATTGCACCCGATATCCTGGCACTCTCGGCCGGCAACAACCGCATGACCGCAAGCGAGGTGACGCTTTTTCCGCTGCCGGACTCGCCCACCACGCCAAGGCTGCGCCCCTTGCCGAGAGAAAAGCTGACCCCGTCGACAGCGGTTGTGACAGTTCGATCGCCCTTGAAAGCGACGCAAAGGTTTTCCACCGTCAAAACCGCGTCCGTGGGCACGCCGGCCCGGAGAGTCCGGGCCGGCGGCTCATGAGAGAGCGGTGGATGCTTTTCGTCCATCGCCACGACCTGAATTACTCGGTCATCGTGACGCCGCCCAGACGGATGATCCCGTCCGGGAAGGGATCGAACCCTTCAAGTGCCGCGTCATGAGCGAAAATCCACTGCGAGTGATACAGATAGACGATCGGCAGATCAGTGAGCAGCAGATCGACCGCTTCGGAATACTTTTCCTGGCGGGTCGCCACGTCGCCGACTGCGCGGGCTTCGGTGAGAATGGTGTCCAGTTCTTCGCTGCAATAATGCGCGTCGTTGCCGGCGGCGCCGCAGCTGAGCATTGGCGTGATGTTGAGATCGGGATCAACGCGGCCGGACCAGCCAACCAGATGCGCCTCGAAATTGCCCTCACGAGCGGTATCGAGCAACGTCATCAGCTCGGTCGGACGGATTTCGACATTGATACCGATTTCCGCCACCATCGACTGGATGAGGGTCGCAACCTGCTGACGCTCTGCGTCCGTTGGCACCAGAAGCTCAAGGTCGATCTGATCGATGCCGGCTTCCTCCATCAGCGCCCTTGCCGCCTCGACGTCGCGCGGCTGCACGGGCATGTCCTGATTGTAGTAAGGGCTGGTGGGCGGGAACGGCTGATTGCCGACGGCAAACTGACCCTCGAACACCACCTGATTTATCGCTTCACGATCGATGGCGAGACTGAAGGCTTCGCGAACCGCCTGTTGCTGGCTGAAGTCGGGGTCGGCCCCCTCGCCACCAATGTCGATCGTGATGCCGTAATAGCCCAGGCCGACAACCGGAGCGGTTTCCAGCGCCGGATCGTCATCGACCGACGCCACGTCGGTGGCGGCAAGACGCTCTATCAGATCGAACTGACCCGAGCGCAGATTGAGCAGTCGCGTATTGCTGTCGGGCATGCCGCGGAAGATCAGGCGGTCGAATGCATAGTCATCGGCAGCATAGTAGTCATCGAATTTTTCGAGCTCGATATAGTCCTGCGCGACACGCTCGACGAACTCATAGGGCCCGGAACAGACCGGGTCATTGGTAAAGTCCTCACCCAGTTCTTCGCCAGCCGCCGGGCTGATGATCATGCCTGCGCGATCGGTCAGCGCCGCCAGCAGCGGAACTGACGGTTCGGAGAGATTGATCTGAACTGTGAATTCGTCGACCACCTCGACCGATTCTATGGCGCTGATTTCCGAAGCGCGGCGCGAGATTTCCAGGGTAAGGGCGCGATCGAGATTATACTTGATCGCCTCGGCATTGACCGGAGTGCCGTCGTGGAAGGTCGCGTCTTCACGAATATTGAGGGTGAGCTGGGTGCTGTCCTCGTTCCAGGTCCAGTCGGTCGCCAGCATCGGCACGATTTCGTTGTTGCCGTTGATGTCGACGATCTTGTCGCACATCTGCTGGAGAACGTGGCGACCCACAAAGCTCCAATTGGTCGCCGGATCGAGCGTATCGGGATCGTCCTGCAATCCGATGTTGAGCACGGTGCCACCGTCCTGCGCGCTTGCGGGCAGAGCGGTGAGGCCGGTCATGGCAATGGACGCCATGAGTGCAAGATAAAATGGTTTTCGCATCTTTGTTTCCTCTCTTTGATGATGGTTAGCGGGCTATCGCGTAACCCTGCATCCCTCTGGGATTGGAGCCGGCCATTACGATCTGGTCGTCTCCATCCAGTTCTCGACCGACAACACTCAGGCGCCCTTCCGCCCAAGGGTCGGCGATTTTCACGTCGTGGCCGCGCGCGCGCAGGTTCTCGACGGTTTCA
>TARA_R110002051_G_scaffold177777_2_pt1 | contig 20976 bp, 42 predicted proteins | sample TARA_R110002051 | Tara Oceans TARA_R110002051 (sample SAMEA4397023) | marine metagenome | biome: Polar Biome; feature: [MES] marine water layer (ENVO:01000295) within the mesopelagic zone...; material: water (ENVO:00002006), including particulate matter (ENVO:01000060) such...
ATTAGAAACGGAACTATTAGCTATTGACGCAAAAGTAAAAGGTTTCCAAGCAGAACAATTAACAAACGAAGCAGCATTACAAGACGAAAGAATAACAAATTTGCAAGAATTATCTGATATAGGTAAAACAGAATTAGATAAACAGATTAATAATATTGAAATACAAGCAGAAAAAAAGCGAGAATTAGCAATAAGAACAATATCTGACGCAGAAGAATTACAAGCCACATTAATTGCTATTGATAAAGATGCTTCAAAACAGAAAAAAGATATAGAGGAAGACCTTAAAAAAATGCAATTAGATGGTGCAATGAATATAATGAATTCTTTAGCAGCAATAGGACAACAGAAATTAACAAATGAACAAAACGCTTTACAAAAACAGTTAGATCAAGGATTAATTTCACAAGAAGAATTCGATAAAGAGAGTGCAAAGATTGAAAGAGAATCTATTAAAAGAGAAAAAAGGAATGCAATGATGAAAATTTTAATTGATACTGCACAAGGAGTTGCCGGTGCAATTAAAGCGGGTGCAGGTATTCCGTTTCCGGCTAATTTAGGAGCAATAATATCAGGTGTTGCAGCAGTATTAGCAGGTATAGCAAGTGCAAAAGCTACATTAGGTAAGGTTTCCGGCGGTGGTGGTGGTGGTGATGGTGGTGGTGATACTCCAGAAATAGAAAATGCTATTTCAGATTCACAGCAAGGAGGAATTGGAGGTGCAGCAATGAGCCTTCTTCCGGATATTGGTATTACTAACGAAGGTCAACAATCATTACAAGCGTATGTTGTGGAAAATGATATTTCCAGTTCACAAGCCTTGCAAGAAGAATTAGAAATACAAGCCACATTATAAACAAAAACTAAATTTTTATATTTATGAGTATGAAAAAGAAAAAACTAATTGAATTAATTATAGACGAAGCAGCAGAAATGTTTGGCGTGGATGCGGTGAGCTTAGTTAAATTTCCTGCGATAGAAGAAAATTTTGTTTTCTTTAATCAGGATTTTTTAAGTCTTGCAAAAGTTGATGAAGAAAAAAAGCAACTTATTGGAGCTGTTTTAATTCCAGATAAAAAAATAAATCGTTTTGATAAAGAAACAAACGAAGAATACGATGTGTTCTTTACTAAAGATACTATAAAACAAGCACAGAAGCTATTTATGAGCAATCTAAGGAACAATAACCACACACTGGAACACCAAGAGAAGGTTGATGGTTTAACTGTCGTAGAATCGTGGATTAAAGAAGACGAAAAATATGACAAATCCAATATGTGGGGTTTTAAGAATATGCCGATTGGGACGTGGTTTGTTCAAGTATCTGCTGAAAACAATCCTGAAATTTGGGAGAAAATAAAGAATAAAGAAGTGAGAGGATTTTCAATAGAAGGGTGGTTTACAGATCGTTTAATTGAATCATCTAAACAGAAGAAAGATATATTAGACGAAGTATGTGAAGATTGTCCAGATGAAATAATGCTAGGGAAAATAAAAGACCTAATATTACAAAATGAATTAAACCCTGTTGGATCTTTAGACGGTGAACCTTTATTTAGAACTAAAGAAGAAGCCAATATATATTCAGAAATGTTTAAAGGCTGCAAGGGAAATCATAAGCATATAATGGACGGTGTTGTGTATTTTATGGCTTGTGATGATCACGCAACCGCTACAATGAAAGAGGATTTATACACAAAAGACGGTAAAAGGAAATATAAAAAAAAATATAAACAATTAGAATATATTTCTTTTGTAAAAAAACAAGCCTTATTAAAATATCCTTGGAGTGAGTGTATAAGAGATATGTTAAAAGAATATGGAAGCAAAGAAGCTGCTGAAAAAATCTGTTCAGCAATTAAAAACAGGACAGTAAAAAGATAATACATTTAAACAAAAACAAACAATTTATATTTATATATGTTATGGGAACAATCGATAAAATAATAAAGCTTTTAAAAATGAATAAAAAATCAACATCTTACAGCGTAAAATTTTACGCGGAAATGAAATTAGACGATGGACGTGTAATTGCTACCGAAGACGAACAATTTAAAATTGGATCAAAAGTGTTTGCGGTTAGTGATGATGGAGAAGCAGAAGCATTAGCATCGGGTTCATATACAATGGAAAATGGAAATAAATTATCTATTGGAGAAGATTCGGAAATACTAGATTTAGGAGAAGAAGAAGAAGCAGTAGAAAAAGAAGATACGGAAGACACAGAAGAAATGGCGGAAGATGATGGAAAAGAAGCTGATGTTGAAGATTGGGCAGGAATGGAGAAACGTATTCAAAATCTTGAAGATGCCGTAGCTGATTTAAAAGCTGATAAAGTGGAAGCATCTGCGGAAACTAAAGAAGAAGAAAAAACTGAAATGTCAGAAGATGTTATTAGTGAATTAATAACACAAGTCGATGATCTTAATAATAAGATAACTGAATTAGCACAAGAACCGGGAACAGAAGAAATAAAATATAATCCAGAAGGAAATAATTTTTCTGCTACTGAGGATTTAGTGAAAATGTCTTCACAAGAACGAGCAACCTATTACATAAATAATTTAAAATAATATAAAAGATGAGCAAAAAATTGAATAAGAAACGCGATTTCGCAAATGATATTGTTATAACAGGCGATACTTATGCAGGAATTCACGCAATGCCTTATGTAACGGCTGCAGTTAAATCTCCAGACACAGTTGCTAAAGGTTATGTGAGAACAATAGATGGTATAACAAAAAGTGCGGTAATAAACAATATTGCTTCATCAGCACCAATCGTTGCCGGTCCGGGTGGAGTATCTGGAGCAGGTGCGTGTAGCTTTTCGGCAGGTGATAATATTACCACAACTGAACAAGTGCTTACGCTAACCGATCTAAAAGTTAACGAGCAGATTTGCAGAGGTACTGTATTTCCAACTTGGATGGGACAGGGTATGAATAGAAACGGAGAATTACCACAATCATTCTCTGATTTCGTTTTAAGCACTGTTGCAGGTGCAGCGGGACAACAAATTGAAAACGGTATTTGGCTAGCAGATGCAGGCGGTACATTCGGAACAGGCTTATTGTCTGACGATGGTGTTTTTGATGCACTAGGATTTGCTGCTTCTCAAATGAAGTCATTCCATACAGTAGAATCAGTTGCTCCAGTAACGGGTGCAGGTGCTTTAACATTCTTTGAAGAAGTTTATAGCAAGGTTGCTTCTAACGTACCGGGAATAATGAACAAGCCGGGATTTGGATTTTATGTAGGTAATCAAGTTTATGCTTTATACTTATCAGGACTTGCAACAGCAGGTGGAAATGGACAGGGAGCTATGGTAACAAATCAAGCTTTTAGTGGTCCTACATTTTTAGGTTATCCTGTTTACTTATGTCCGGGAATGCCTGAGAAATGTATTGTCGCTACTTACAAAGATAATATTGTATACGGATCTAATAACGCTACCGATTTTACAGAAGTGAGATTAATTCCAACCTATGAATTTGATGGAAGTGATAATATTAGAATTGTTATGCAATTTGCATTAGGAGTACAAGTTGCAGTTGCGGGAGATGGAGTTGTTGGATATGACTTTGTATAAATAGAACTTTAAATGGGGAGTTGAAATATACTCCCCTTTTATATAACTTTAAAACATTAAAATATAATGGCTTGTGATTTAACAAAAGGACGTTTAGTTGATTGTAAAGACAGCGTTGGAGGACTTAAAATGATTTACATTCTTCCAAATTATTGCAGTAATATAGAAGCAGAGGCAACTATTGCAGACTTAGAAATGACTAATGCGGGGTTTGCTACTTGGGACACTTACGGTGATCCTACACCTGCAAAACAAACTTTATTACAATACGATTTAAGACCTAATTTATCTAGTATGACGGTAAATTTTAATTCCGATCCCGGAACAGGAACTACATTTTTCACTCAAACACTATCTATAACATTACAAAAAATTAACCACGATTCTACTAATCAATTAAAACTGGCTGCATATAATAGAAGTCAAATTTTTGTTCGTGATTCTATGGATCATATATTTTTATTAGGAATGGTGAACGGGGTAAATGTTACAGCGGGTACAATGGTTACTGGAGCTGCAAAGGGAGATTTAAGCGGATATACAATGGAATTTACAGCAGAAGAAAAATTACCACCGATACAAATAGAACAAACTGCCGGTCCAACAACTGCTGATTATCCTTGGGATAATTTAGATGATAAGGCAAGTATTGCGTTTGTACCAGGAACATAATTTACCTTCACTATTTTTTTACTTAAAAGAAGGCACTATATGTGCCTTTTTTTGTTTAATTAAAAACAAATTGCTAATTTTTATATTTATAATAAAAGAACTATGACTTGGAAATTAAAAACAGAATGCGAAGATATGAGTGTGGACAGTATTTATAAGCCTTTAAAAGCATTAAGTCAAAAAGAAATAAAATGCTTGAAAGAAAATTTAAGAAATAAATTATTTGAAGAAATAAAACCTACAAAGAAAGTTAATAAATATGTTTAATTTTACTGCAATTGAGGGTAATTCTACTAGTTATTTTTATATTGGCTTATATGATAAAATGATTAAGAATACTTATGAGCTTAGTCAAAACCCTTTATTTTCTGCTACAAGCCAATTAACTGGTAAGACTAAAAACTTTTTACCCTTCGTTATGGATTCTACAAATTATGAAAGATATTATAAATTTGAGATTAGAGGGGTGGAGAACGAAATACCACCTATATTTTATCCCGTAACAGGCTTTATTGATTTAGGAAATCAGGACTTTCCGTTTGGATTTTATGATATAAAGATTTACCAGAATGATCCGGGTTATCCTACTAATGTAGATCCTTCCACAAATACAATAGCTTTATTATATACAGGATTATTAAATGTAATACCTGCAGAGGGTGTTAATGATGCGGTAAATTATAATGAATACACAACTAACGATAGCGACACTACAAGCGTTTATATAACTAATTAATTATGAAATTAAACTTCGTAGAATTATCACATTATAACATTCCACATTTAGTGGAGAAAGCTAATCAAGATTGGGTAAGCTTCGGTGCTGATAATCTTTACCCGAATTATTTACTGGACTTATTTTTAGGTAGTGCTATAAATGGAGCTTTAATAAAATCTATTGGAGCAATGATTTACGGCGAAGGATTAGACGCAACGAATGTGGATGAATCGGAAGCAACTAAAGAATCATTTTTAGCATTAAATGGATTATTACAGGATTCACCAGATGATGTGTTAAAAGACCTAGCAATGGATTTAAAGCTATTTGGTGGCTGTTATGTCAATGTTATCTGGTCAAGGGATAGAAGCAAAATCTCTAAAATAGTACATATTGGAGCACAGTATATTAGAAGCGGTAAAATGGTTGATGGTGAAATTGATAAATATTATTACAGTTCGGATTGGAGTAAACATAAAAAATCAGAACATAAGCCAAGACCGTATGCAGCATTTAATGATAAAGACCGTACACAAGCAAGTCAAATCTTAATGATTAGAGATAAAAACCCAGCATTATTTTATGGCTTTGCTCCTGATTATGTAGCCGCAACGGATTACATTCAGCTTGATCTTGAAATCGCAAGTTTCCATTTAGCAAATATATCTAACGGTATGTTTCCTTCAATGGCTATTAATTTTGCAAATGGAGTACCATCAGAAGAAGAACGCAGAACAATAGAAAGACAGATACAAAACAAGTTCTCAGGATCGGGCAATTCGGGACGTATTTTATTGAGCTTTAACGAAGGCAAAGACACTTCACCAGAAATAATACCAATAGATTCTAACAATGCTTCTGAAAGCTACCAATTTTTATCAAAAGAAGTAGTAAATAAAGTGCTAAGTGGACACCGTGTTACAAGTCCATTATTATTTGGAATACGAGCAGAGGGTGGCGGTCTAGGTTCAAATGCCGATGAACTTCGTGATAGTTATTCATTATTTAATAATACTGTAATTGTTCCATTCCAGAACGTACTTCTAAAGGGTTTAGAGAAGGTATTTAAAATCAATGACATAAACCTTGATTTATATTTTAAAACGCTTAAACCGGCTGATTTCATTGATTTAAATGTTGTTGAAACACAAAGCGAAGACGACCAAGAGAAAGAAGGCGTAACAAATGAAGAAGATTTAGTTGAAATGTCTGACGATGAATTAAACGATGTTTATGATGATTTAGAAGGTGAAATTCTTGAAGATGATTGGGAGTTTGTAGATGAAAGAGATGAAGGTTCAAAAGAATCTTACGAAAACTGGGCGAAACGATTAATTGAAGAAACTAAAAAATCAAAATTAGCAAGAGATTATATAACCGATAAGCCAAGTGGATTTAGTTATTTAGATAAATCATTTTACAAAATACGTTTTAAATATGCAATCGGATCTACAAAAAGAAGCTCCTCAACCAGAACATTCTGTAAAAATATGATGAGCCGATCAAGTCAAAAAATTGTTTATAGAATTGAAGATATAGACAAAGCAAGTAGAGATGGAGTAAATAGACAATTAGGACATAAAGGAAGGGCGTACGATTTGTTCCGTTTTAAAGGAGGAATTTATTGCAGACATAAATGGGTGGAAGTATTATACAGGCTCAAGAAATCTACCAAAATTAAGAAAGGCGAAGAAATGCCGTTGGAAATAGCAGATTATAAAAAAGTATCTTCAATACCTAAAACTTATAAACCGACTCCAAGAGGATATAAAGATGCAATTTTAGCACCAATTAATATGCCTAAAGAAGGAGCATATTCTAAATAAAATATTATGGCTATACAGCACACATTATACATAAGTTCCACACGTTTAAAAACTGATTCAGCTATTGGTGGTTCGGTTGACGACGAATTAATTATGCCTTATATTTTGTTAGCACAAGATATGAATATACTACCAATATTGGGAACTGAATTAGATAACGATTTAAAAACATATATTCAAGCAGGTACGTTAGCGGGAGATAATAAAACTTTAGTGGAAACCTATATTCAACCGGCATTAGTACAATTTTCATTTACTCAACTAGTGCCTTATTTACGCCTCCGTTTTGTCAACAATGCAGTTGTAATAATGGGTGCAACAGATCAATCTTCTAGTGCTACTTTTGACGATCTAAGACCTGTAATGGACACAGCTACAAATGCAGCAGAATTTTACAGACAGAGATTAATTGACTATTTAACAAATAATACAAATCTGTTTCCAAAATATAATGATAATACTGGATCAGATTTAAACCCAAGTACAAGAAATTATTATGCAGGATTAAATTTAGATCCAGTAAGACCAAGAAGCAATAGATTACAAGCATTTTTGAGCGGAGCTAATATATGTTGTTATGAGTAAAAAAAAACCTTATCCAACAAGCAGAGCTAATTTTAAAAAATTAAAAAATTATATTAAAAACCTAAATTATGGCGGGACAAAGACTAACCGACAAGACAGCACTAACAGAGCAATTAGCTAAAGAAGACATATTAATGCTTGTGGACGTAAGCGACACAACAGGGAGTGCGGAAGGAACAAGCAAACAGGTGGTTAATAAATACATCATTCAAACAGAAAAAGTATCATTAACTACTGCAGAACTAGATTTAGCAACTAATCCACAAACATTGATATCTGCACCCGCAGCAGGTTATGCAATACAACCACTACAAATAATGTTCCATTATATTTTTAATAGTGTACCAACCCTAGCATCGAACTACCTATATACTGGTTTTTTATCGGGAGATACTACTAATTACTATGCTAGGCAAAGAGATTTTTGTAAAAACGCAGCCACAGACCAAACATATTTTTTGGGGGGAAATTATAATACTAACCCATCAACAGGTATTATTAACGCAACACCTAGTGCTAAGGCTTTATATGTTTATACAAGCGTTGATTTAGCAGGTGATGGGGCAATGAATATATACACCACTTATCAACTAATAAAATTGTAATGGAAAAATTTGAATATTTAAATTGCTTTATTTTTGGTAATCTACTTACGGTTGGTATGATACCAATGGAAACATTGACAGAAACAGCGATTTTAGGACTTCTAGGGGGTTTTATTGCTATGCTTAGTAAGGATATATACAATTGGGGTAAAAGGCTCTTAAAACGAAGGAAATGAAATTTAAGTATTTTACTTATAAAGAGTTTGATTGCAATAGTGGAGAAGGAAAGGGAGTTGATAATATGAATGAAAGCTTTATATGTATGCTAGATGATGCAAGAGAAAGAGCAGGAATACCATTTAATATAACATCTGGATATAGAACGCCAGAATATAATAAGGCATTAATGGAACAAGGGTATAAAACTTCAAAAGATTCATCACATACCAAAGGAATTGCAGCCGATATTTCCACTCTTAATTCTACTTCAAGATATAAGATTTTAGATGCTTTATTAAAAACAGGATTCAATAGAATAGGGATCGGAAACACTTTTATTCATTGTGATACTGATATAAACAAAATACAAAATGTTACTTGGACTTATTATTAATTAAAAAAAAATTATGTTAGAATTTATTTCAGAAAATTGGTTAGAATTATTAATTGGCTTAATGGCTTTTATTAAAATAATCACAAACTTAACACCAACAGAGAAAGACAATAGAGTATTCAGTTGGTTAGATAGTATATTTAATGCAATAGTACCAAATTATAAGAAAGGCGGTGGGAAACATTAAAAACATATTAAAGGTTTTAGATATTACTTCAATATTTAAAGACAAGAAATTTGGTGATCTAAAAAGATGGAGTTCAAAACGAACAATAGGATCAATAATAGTTGCTTATGCTATTAGTGGTATGGGCGGTGCTATAACTTGGGAAGGAATTACGCTTTGTTTTATAGGAGTTTTACCTCTTTGTTTATCTATGTTTGAAGGATCAGAGTGTAAATGTAAATGCACTAAATGCTGAAAGACCACCGGCTAAGACTGACTAAGGACGAGCACGATTTAATAAAAAATAATCGTAGTAAGGAAATTAGAAACGTGTTGGTGGTAGGGGATTTGCACTGTCCTTTCGATTTGGATTCATATTTAGAATGGTGTACGATTCAATACAACAGGTTCAATTGTACACAGGTTATTTTTATAGGAGATATTTTAGATAACCATTTTTCAAGCTACCACGAAACCTCAATTAATGCAGAATATACTGGAGATCAAGAACTAGAATTAGCCATCAAAAGGGTAGCCAGATGGTATAATGTATTTCACAAAAAAGGTACTAAAGTTATTATTGGAAATCACGATAGGATGATTATGCGAAAAGCACAAACATCTGCTATTCCTAGCAAATGGATAAAATCATATAAAGAAGTTTTACAAGTACCGAACTGGGATTTTGTTGAAAGATACGAACAAGATAAAGTGCAATATATACACGGAGAAGGAGGGACAGCAAGGAGTAAGTGTAGAGCAGATTTAATGAATACAGTACAAGGTCATTTACATACTCAAGCTTATACCGAACATTATGTAGGGCAAAAATTTAGGGTGTTCGGGACTCAAACAGGATGTGGAATAAATTGGGAATCCTACGCAATGGCTTACGCAAAGTATGGACGTAAACCCTGTGTTGGCTGTGCGGTTGTTTTGAATAACGGAAATTTACCCATAAATTTACTAATGAAATTATAATATTATGAGCAAACATATTTATAGTGAGAACATTAAACTTGGTGCTTATTATACTTATGATGATAAACAGAAAAAAGTTTATGATTTAAAAGGTATAAAGCAACAATTTAAAGAGCTTATAAAAAAGCTTAAATAATACTAAGCTAAACAGTATTCTTTTACCGTTGCGTTCTTTCCGTATCTGGTTGGAACAGAAATATATTTGTCCCTAATCGGAACTCCTGCTTCTTTTAAATCTCTTATAGTTCCTTGTAAATCTCCTATTCCAAGATCAATCATTGCTGTTCTTGTTGTTATTATTTTTCCTGTATTTAGGTAGTCAAAAAGTATCTGTTTGTGAGTACCAAATTTAAAATTTGTATTCATAATTTATATTCTTTTTATAATTACTAATTGTTCTTCAGCTTCTTCTCTTGAATAAGCCCAAATTCTATAACCTTCTATGGTATATAATTTCTTTTCTTTTTTCATAATTTATCTATATATTTTAATGTTTGCTCTTTAATGTATTTCATATCTAGCCATTCCAATAATTCAAAAGCATTTAAAACTATTGTAAGGTCTTTTCCATCTTCATCTGTGCCTGATAAATAAACTTCATTATCAGAGCAGGAGAAGGTGTTTATATCGTGTAAATTTTTATATTTCATATCATTTATATTAAACTCATTTCTGATAATAATTCTTCGCCGTATATATATACTAGCATATTAACTGTTTCTTCTGCATTGGTATAATGTTTACATTCTCCAAAATGCAGATCCTCGTATTCTCTTATTGTTTCAATGGCTTCAAATACTGATATACCGTGTTTATCTAACCATTCTTGGGCTTGGTAATATCCGATTATATAATAATCTTCGTTGAATAAATGATAATGTAATTCATATGGATAATCATTTTTATTATCGTTTATATATTCAGCTAATTCTTCTTTGATTGATGTTTTCATAATTTATTATTTTTTTTCGTTAAAGGTTTCGGATCTATATACGTTCCAACAATCATTACAACAAAATTGCTCATCTTCATCTACTTCTACATCACCACATCCAGAACACATTTTAGGCTCGTATTCACAATGATCATTACATTCGCTGCATATCATTATATCATCATAAACTCCTGCACCACAACAATCACTTTCTCCACTTTTTCCGTGCTGATGCTTTTGCATTTTATCATCGTTCATCATTTCAGATAATTCTTCGTTAGTTATATTCATATTAGTATAATTTATGCTCAGTTATTAATTGGGTTTTGTCCATTATTTTAACTAAATCTTTACAGTCTGATAAATACTTTCTAGTCATTTTTAACCAGAACTGATTGTCTTTTACTTCTAATTCTGTATTAGAAGCATTTAATTTTTCAAGCCAAAAGACTTCTTTTTCTTCTAATGATTCAATGTGATTAGTTATTGCTACTCTACTAACTGCATATTGATCTAAAGACATTTTAACTGTCTTGCTTTGAGTTGGTGTAAGTAATTCTTTTTCCATAATTAATGATGCTCTTAACACCTTTTATTAGTTGTTGATTATTTCTGTAATACTGATATTTTATCTTGTATTCTAAAGATTCTATTCTGTACACTTTCTTTATTATCTGCAATTTGACACTCTAAAGAATACATAATTAGTTCTAATTCTTTTGGTGTAAGTTTCAAGTTTTTCATAACTATTTTTTATTATTAAAAAAGGGGAGTGATTTTCACCCCCCTGTTATTATTTATTTTTTTATTAAATTTTTAAGAACTTGAATTTGTAAATTAAATTCATCTTGATTAGTGTTGTTTGCACAATACCCCCTATTTAAAAAGAAATCTAATTCTGCTTTTAATTCTTTAATTGTATGATGAGCATACAGATTTTCAAGGTATCTTTTTGATTCTTTTAATTCGTTAGTTAAATTTTCCATAATTTCCAATTCTTTAATAATTAACAATATGTAAATATATAAAGAAAATTTAATATAACAATGAAATATGTTTATTTTTTTATATAATTTTTTTATTTCAGATTAAATTTATTATATTTATGTAATTATTAAAAGTATTAAATTATGAGTGCTAATGAAATTAGGCAGTCCGTTATTGGATTTGCAATGTTTAAGCATCGGATTAATAAAAAAAAATTAGCGTGTTTGCTAAGTTTATCATATCCGACAATATTAAGTAAATTAAAAGATACTGGATCGTTTAAAATAAGTGAAGCCGATTTATTATGTAAAGTGCTTAATATAGAATTAACTGAATTATTAAATATAAAAAATTACGAAAATGAGTAAAAAAAGTAAAGTAGTAAAGGTATCAGGAAATGGTACTTGGGAAGGACAATATGGATTAATGTATAAGTTCGAAATTGAAATGGAGAATGGAGATATTGGAGAAAATTTATCTAAAACTTCTGAATGTAAATTTAAAGAAGGACAAGAAACAGATTATGAATTTGTAGACGGTCAATTTCCTAAAATTAAACCCGTATCAACATTTCAACAATCTGGTGGATTTAAAAATAATCCAGATGTTCAAGATAATATAAGATTTGCACAAGGTTTAAATATAGCAAACTTACAATATTGTCACGGTAAAATCTCAGAAGAACAAATAGATAATAAGGCTTACGAAATGTATCAGAAATTGAAAAATGGACCGCAAGAAAAATTACCATTCGCTTAATTAACTTAAACCCTCTTAGAAATAGGGGGGTTTTTTTTATATTTATATTATGAAAAAGACATATTTTAATCACGATTCTAATGCTCGTAACGATATTAGGATCATAAAACTTCGTGCTAAACTTGGGTATGAGGGTTACGGCTTATTCTGGGCTGTTTTAGAGCTTTTATTCGCAGAAGAAAACAAACTATGTATAGAAGATTATAATTCATTAGCATTTGGTTTACAATGTGATGCTAAAATTTTAAAGCAAGTAATTGAAGATTATGATTTATTTGTATTAGAAAATGGATGTTTTTATTCTCACAGGCTCAATAATCAAATTGAGCAAATCAATTCTAAAAGCCAAAAAGCTAAAGAAAGTATTAATAAAAGGTGGAATAATATACGAACGAATAACGATAGTAATACTAATATAAGTAAAGAAGATAAAAGTAAAAATATAAATAAAAGAATTAATGAATTTAAAAATTCAATAAATCAAATACCAGATATTTCGTTAGAAGATAAAAATAATTTCTTTGATTATTGGAGTGAATTAAATAAGTCTAATAGTAAACAAAGATTTGAATTAGAAAAAACTTGGGATTTAAAAAGAAGATTAAGCAGGTGGGCGAATTCAAATTTTAATCAAAATAAAAAAGATAAATTTCCAGATTATTACGATAAGGAATACAGCCGAAAATTACAAGACGAAAGTAAAAGAACTGAATATCATAAGCATTTGAAAAATTTAGGATATGAAAGTATATATTCACCGGCAGCAGGAAATACTTGGAGAAAAAAGAAATGAAAGAATACCAATTACAGAAAGCGGTTATAAAATGGATTAATTTAAAATATCCTAGAATGTTATACTGTGCTTCAGCGGGGGGTGTTAGAACATCTTTTACTCAGGCTAAACGAATGAAAGCTACCGGATATGTAAAAGGGTTTCCAGACCTATTTATATACGAGCCTAAAGGATCATACAATGGACTAGCAATAGAAATTAAAACATTAAAAGGTAGAGCCAGTATTTCACAAATTGATTGGATTAATAAATTAGAAGAACGGGGATATTTTGCAAAGGTTTGTAAAGGCTTTGAAGAGGTATCACAAACAATAGAAACTTATATGCAATTAAATGAGAATTAAAAGAAATTTTTTTACTTCTCGGAACGGGGAAGTATATGATAATTATAATGATACTAACAATTATTTGTTTATAATTTTTTTTGATTCTGGTGCCGAATTAAATTTTATTTTAAGAGATTTGAAAAAAAACAAAAGTATAGTAAATTATATTTATAAGAAACTATATCAAAGATTTGGTAATATTGCAGAAATAGAAGCCAGTAAAATAAGTTATATTGAATATCAATTAATGAAGCAGAATAAAATACCTCCCGCAATAAAAATGTGTTAAATAAATATCTGGAAAAAAACTATAATAAGCTAAAAGATATGTCCCACAATATTGCAGGGGATAATGGGAAAGATGATTTATTGAGTTTTATTATTGAGCAACTTTACGATTGTGATAAAGATAAAATAAAAGAGATAATAAAAAAAAATCAAATGACCTTCTATATTGCAAGGGTTATGGTTAATCAATATTATAGTAAAACAAGTAGATATTATTACCTATATAAAAGATATTATAAACATCATCCACAGCAATTAAATGAAGGCATAACACAGGATCATTATGATTCCGAAGAATATAAAATAAAAGAAGAACGGCTAGAATGGATTGATCATAAATTAAAAAAATGCAGGTGGTTTGACGTTGAATTATTTAAGCTATATTATAAAGGAAATCACTCTTTAAATAGTTTAAGCAAGGCAACTAAAATAAACAGGAATACAATTTATCACTCAATTAATGAAGTTAAAAAATATCTAAAAAATGAAAAAAAGTGAAGGATTAGGAGATACGATTGCAAAAATTACCGAAGCAACAGGGATTGATAAAGTAGCAAAGGCGGTGCTAGGAGAAGATTGTGGATGTGAAGAACGTAAATCTAGGCTTAATAAAATGTTTCCTTACGCAAGGGTGTTTACTGATGATGAAAAAAAGACTTATGAAAGCGTTTTGCCTTCAATTAAAAAAGGAAATATTACACAAGATCAACACCGAGCCTTATTGAAAATATATAATAAAGTATTCAAAGCCAATAAAGAGGTGAGCAGATGCACCAGTTGTGTACAACAAACATTAATGAAATTAGATAAGATTTATAAAAGTAGTTGCGAATAATGAATAAAAATAATCAGATATTTAGATTTTGTTTACGTTGTACTCAAATAAGTTTAATAAAAGATAAAAAATGTTCAATCTGTAAAGGGGATTTTATTTTGTCTGGTTTAAAAGATAATTTTATTAATGAGAATACACACTAAAGTTTATATGGACTTTTTTAATTATGGGGAACAAGATTTTATTCCTTGCGAAATGTGTGGTTCTAAAGCCGTAGATGTTCACCACCTTACTAAACGGTCTAAATTTGGCTCTAAAAAAGAGAAGGATTTTATTGAAAATTTAATTGGACTTTGTCGTGATTGTCATAACAAAGCAGAGCACGATAATATGTTTAATTGCTTTGCAAGAATAAAACATTTAGAGAATGTATGCGGACAAATTTATGCAATAATAAATCTTAATAAAAAGCTCAATGATTATAAGTAAAAAGTATCATTTTTATTCTGGACATAGAAACGAAAACCTTAATGATAAATGTAAGAATTTACACGGGCACACTTATTATGTAACTATGGATTTTGATTTTACAGAATTTAATCAAGCCACAGGAATAACAATGTTATTCGGTGATATTGATTCTGTTGTTGATCCTATAATTAATAAATTAGATCACTCATTATTAATACACGAAAAAGATCCATTATTAAAATACTTATTAATGTATACAAAAGAAGAAAAAGAATCTTTAAAACTATCCATATTTAATAATGTTACGAGTGCTGAAAATTTGGCTCAATATATATTTCACTTAGTAGCAGAAATTTTACCAATAGTAAAAATATCATTACAAGAAACAACCTCAAGCACCGTCATTTATGAAACTAGCAATTAGCGAACACTTTTATTCAATACAAGGCGAAGGTAAAACAATGGGAATACCTGCTGTATTCTTACGTCTAACAGCCTGTAATTTAATGTGTGGAGGTAGAGGCACAGAAAAGGACAAACAGCTTTATAACGGAGCAACTTGGAGGTGTGATAGTATTGAAGTATGGAGAACAGGAAAGCAATATGAAATAAAAGAATTAGTTAATATATTAATTGATAATTATTCTTTACAATTTATAAGGGGTTCACATTTAATAATAACAGGAGGCGAACCATTATTACAATCTAAAGCACTAGAACCTTTTATTGAATTATTAACTTTAAAATTAGGATTTAAACCATTTATTGAAATAGAAACAAATGGTACTATTACACCAAAAGGAAAACTATTTAATTATATAGACATAATAAATTGCAGTCCCAAATTATCAAATAGTGGAGAACCCGAAAAGAAAAGATTAAAATTTGAAACCTTACAATTTTATTCACTTACTCCAAAAAGTATTTTTAAATTTGTGGTTAGCAGAATAGAGGATATGCAAGAAATATATGAGATAATCAACAAAGCTAATATACCATACAAGAAAGTTTATTTAATGCCTAGTGCTCAGGATCAAAAAGAATTGGATTTAAATACTAAATTAGTTTCTAAATTATGTTTAGAAAATAGTTATAATTTTTCAACAAGATTACAAATAATAATATGGAATCAAACAACAGGAGTATAAAATTATCTTGGATAGAGATTTATAAGAAATTAGAATTATTAATTAATGACTTATTTGAAAAATATGAAACTTTAAAAATATATGGAATACCGCGTGGTGGACAATTTATTTCTGGTATTAGTGGCTTCGCTGTTGATACTCCAGAAGAAGCAAATATTATTGTAGATGATTTATACGATAGTGGAACGACTTATAAGAAATGGAAAAAATTATATCCCGAAAAAGATTTTTATTTCTTATTTGATAAAAGAGAAAAAGAATATAAAGGAAAGTGGTTAGAATTTCCGTGGGAGGAAAGCGGAGAAATTGAAGTAGAAGAAAATGTAATACGATTATTAGAATTCTATGGAGAAGATATAAACAGAGAAGGGTTAAAAGATACACCGAAAAGATATGTTAAATTCTTCAAGGAATTTTTAAACCCTCCAGAATGGATACCCACTACTTTTTCAGCAGAGGGATACGACCAAATGATAGTGCAAACTAAAATACCCTTTTATTCATTATGCGAACACCATATAGCACCATTCTTTGGTGTGGGGCATATAGCATATATTCCGAATAAGAAGATTATTGGACTTAGTAAATTAGCACGAACATTAGAAACATTTAGTAGACGATTACAAAACCAAGAAAGAATTACAAATGATGTAGTAGATTTTTTAATGAAAGAGTTAGAGCCATTAGGAGTAGGATGTGTTATAAAAGCAAAACATTTATGTATGGAAATGCGAGGGGTAAAAAAACACGGTACATATACCACTACATCAGGACTAAGGGGAGTGTTTGAAAACAAAGAAGTAAAAGATGAATTTTTTAAATTAATAGAATTATGAAAACATTAGTATTATTATCGGGCGGTCAAGATAGCACCACTTGTTTATATTGGGCACTAAGAAATTTTAAGGATGTATATGCAATTGGTTTTGATTATGGACAAAAGCATTTGAAAGAAATAGAGTGTGCTAAAAAGATATGTAAAGACGTTGGAGTACCTTATGAATTAATAAACATAAACGGATTGCTTGGTAATTCGGCTTTAACAAATCACGATGAAGATATTAATTCAAGCCACAAAGATTTAGAACATTTACCCGCAAGTTTTGTACCAGCACGAAATGCGGTATTTTTAACTATTGCTACTGCTTATGCTTTTAACAAAGGAATAACCAATATCGTAACAGGTACTTGTGAAACTGATTTTAGTGGGTATCCTGATTGTAGACAAGTATTTATAAATAGTCTTTCAGTATCTTTAACATTAGCCTTAGACACTGATATAATAATTCATACACCACTTATGTATTTAGACAAAGCACAGACTTGGAAATTAGCAAAAGATTTAGATTGTTTAGATGTTATAATTAACGACACAATGACTGATTATAATGGATCTGAAAAATTGAATGAGTGGGGCAAAGGAGAATTAAATAACCCTGCAAGTGAATTAAGGGCAAAGGGATATTACAAAGCGAAAGAGAATGGCTGGTTATGATTCTATATTTAGCAGGAAATGTAGGCAATCAAAAATACAAGGAGTCAAGTATGGTTTTAGGGGGAGCAGGAAACCAATTAATTTCTTATAATGATATATTAAATAGAACATCTACTATGGAGTTATATTATGCAGGGGCACACGACTGGAATCAAGTATTAAACGATATGGAAGTAACTAAACAATTAGCATCGTATCACTATATGAGTAAATTCAAAGAAAAGAAAATAGATGCGGTGTTTAATAGACCTAGAAAAATTTTCATAGATAGTGGAGGGTTTTCGGCTTTTACACAAGGAGCAGAAATAAACATTGACGAGTATTGTGATTTTATTAAGAAATATAATAAACATATTACTACTTATGCTCAATTAGATGTTATAGGAAACGAGCAGGAAACACAAGACAATTTAGAGTATATGGAAAAGCAAGGATTAAAACCACTACCTGTCTTTCATTTTAAGGGCGATTTTAAGCGATTAGAGGCACTTTCTAATAAATATGACTACATATGTTTGGGAGGGCTTGTACCATTAGCCAGACGAAAAGATATTTTAAAGAGTCATTTGGATAAGTGTTTTAAAATAATAAAGAATAAGTGTAAGGTACACGGGTTTGGAATGACTGGTATGGAGATATTAAAACGGTATCCTTGGTATTCGGTAGATTCAACGAGTTGGATTGAAGCCATTAGACGAGGTACTTATTATGAATTTAAAAACGGGGAAATGATTTCATTACCTACCTCAGAAAAAAAGAAAGCTACATTTAAAACAATAGAATACACAGGTAAAATAAAAGGTATGTGGAGGGTAAGACTTGTACAATCAATTAAAGAGTGGTTAAAATTAGAAACTTATATAACAAAATTATGGAAAAAAAAGGGTATAAACTGGGCTTCATAGAGTTCGGTATAGATAAATTAGTTAAAGCAGATTGGAACTATAAGACAGAAGATTTAGATAAATCGGAAAAACTTAAAGCAAATATCAAAAAGAACGGACAAGTAGAGAATATACTTATTAGAGAATTAGACACGGGTTTCTTTGAAGTAATCAATGGTAATCATCGGCTTGATGTCTTTAAAGATTTAGGAATAAAGAAAGTAATGTGCTACAACTTTGGAACAATTACAGAACCACAAGCAATAAGGATAGCAATAGAAACTAATGAAACTAAGTTTGATACTGATAGTATAGCATTAGCAGAATTAGTTAAAGAATTAACAGAAGAATTTGATTTAAAGGATTTAGTAAATACATTACCATATAGCGAAATAGAAATTGATAACTTTTCTAAACTAACAGATTTTGATTGGGAGCAATACGAAACAGACGATTTAAGTGACACTTTTAGTGATACAGAATTCAATAAAACAATAACAGTAAAAGTAACTAATGAAACATATAAAAGATGGTTGGAATTAAAAGACAGATTGAATGGTATTATTGGCTACGATAATGAAAGCAAGGTAATGGAGTTTGCTATAATTGAAGCAATTAATATACCACTTAAATCACTACAATAATTATACAATAATATACACTATAAAAAAAAGAGAGCATATAATATTATTATTAGAAGAAGTAGAAGATGCTTTACATACTTGCTGTGGAATAACAATGGAGCAAGATAAAGTATTAGAATTATTAGATAAAATTAAAAACTTAATAAATGGCGAACAAAAATAAATATACAGTAGAACAAATTAAAGATGCTATTACTAAAGCAGGAGGATTTATTAGTATAGCTTGTAAGAGTTTAAGCTGTACAAGAAAAACGATATATAACTACTTAGAAAAATACCCAGAATTAAAAGAACAAGTATCGGATATTAGGGAACAGTATTTAGATATAGCAGAAGCTAGTTTAATACAGAAAGTCAAAGATGGTAATACACCAGAGTTAATTTTCTATTTAAAAACTCAAGGTAAAAAAAGAGGATATACAGAACGAGCTGACGTTGATATAACAAGTGGAGGTAAATCAATAACGGACATTAAAATAGAAGTATTTGACACAAATAAAGATTAAGACAACAAATGTATTTGATAGAGCTTATAGGTCTAATACTAGAATTACTTGCTTACAGGGGGGTACAAGGAGTTCTAAGACCTATTCGCTTTGTCAGTTGTTTATAATAAAAGCATTACGAGAAACAGGCAAAGTGTTTACAATCGTTAGAAAGACCTTACCCGCATTAAAAGGCACTGCATATAGAGATGTAATTAACATCTTAAAAGAGCTTGATTTATATAGTGAAGAATATCACAATAAATCTAATTTATCTTACACATTGAATAGTAATTTAATTGAATTTATTTCAGTGGATCAGCCAACGAAAATAAGAGGAAGAAAAAGAAACTATCTATGGCTCAACGAAGCAAATGAATTTAATTTTGAAGATTATCAACAACTAATATTGCGTACAACGGAACAGATATATTTAGACTATAATCCTTCTGATCCTTATTCGTGGATATATGAGAAAGTATTAACTAGGGAAGATTGTACATTTATTAAATCCACTTATTTAGCAAATCCATTTTTAGATAAAGATACTATTGCTGAGATTGAAAGGCTTAAAGAATTAGATCCTGATTATTGGAGGGTTTATGGAATGGGAGAAATCGGCACGATTCAAACAATGATATTTAGAAAGTTTGATTTAGTTGATGAAGTACAAGGACGCTTAGTTGGTTATGGTTTAGATTTTGGATTCACAAATTCTCCTAGTGCATTAGTAGCTGTATATCAATCCGATGATAATTTATATATTAAAGAAATGCTATATGAAAAAAGATTAACTAATACTGATCTAGCTAATAAGCTAAGAGAATTTAGAATAGATAGGCAGTCTGAAATAGTTGGTGATTCCGCAGAACCGAAAACGATTGAAGAAATCCATCGTCAAGGATTCAATATAAAACCCGCTAAGAAGGGTGCAGGAATACATTTAGGAATTGATATAATGCGTAGATATAAATTACATATAACAAAAGATAGTTTAAATGCTATCAAAGAATTCAGAAGCTATAAATGGGCAACGGATAAAAACGGTGATGTATTAAATACGCCTGTTAAGATTAACGACCATTTAATTGACGCAACAAGATATTTATGTTTAAATAAACTAGCCATTAGCCACAGTGGAAAATATTATATTCTATAAAAAGACAAAATTTAATAATTTATATTTATAAGTAATGAAAATAAAATTAACCATACCAGAGAATTGGAATGATATAACAATTGGATTATATCAAAAATATATAAAGTTGCAGGAATCTGATATTAGTGAAAAA